>Ga0074199_1000243_pt1 | contig 105383 bp, 85 predicted proteins | sample EPASupsiteSAE347_FD_64528 | JGI IMG/M metagenome (GOLD analysis project Ga0074199, IMG submission 64528) | Bioremediated contaminated groundwater from EPA Superfund site, New Mexico - Sample SAE3-47 | ecosystem: Environmental > Aquatic > Deep subsurface > Groundwater > Contaminated ...
TCAAATTTCGGAGTAGCGGAACACTAATCTCAAATTTGACAAAATCTCCGCTTGTATTATCTCTGTGTCTCCGTGCCTCTGTGGTAAATTTGTCTAAGTTTAGGATTGTCCAACAAATAACGACCCGCAAATTGTGCAGAGGAACCAGAAAAATAAGACGGAAATCTGAAAACTGAAACCGGAGGTTAAACTTCCACGGCTTTCAACAGTTTTTGCGGCCGGCCGCGGACAACTATGGTTTTGGGCCAAGTCGGACATTGTACCTGGCAGGCGCCGCAGCCGCGGCATATTTCCGGATCAACCTCCGGACAATTCGCGCCGTTGTGTCTGACCGCGCGGATCGCATGGTACGGACAAAATTCGGAGCAGATCATGCAATACTGGGCATTTGCCCAGGCCAGACAGGTTGAGCGGTTGATTTCGGCCAGGCCGATGGCGGTCCTCTGTTTTTCCTTCAACGCCAGGGAACGGATTGCGCCGGTCGGGCAGACCTCGGAGCATTGCTTGCAGTATTCAAAGCAATAGCCCGGTTCGAGTCCAACCACGGGCGTCAGGAAACCGGCGGGGTCGGCCGCATTGACCTCGGCATGCAGAATTTTTTGGGGACAGGTTCTTATGCAATTGCCGCAGCGCACGCACAAGGCCTTGAACTTTTCTTCGGCCGCCGCCCCGGGCGGACGCATGGGCGCCCGGCCGCATAATGCGCCGATTTTGCCCAGCAACAATGAAAACAATCCCGCCAGCAAGGCGAATAAAAATGCGCGACGTCCGGGGTTTTCGTATGACGTTGCGTTTTCCGATGCGTCGCGCCGTTCCCTAATCCGGCGGCCGAGTCCGCCGAGGAACTCCTGGCCGTATCCCAGCGGGCAGATTTTGTAACACCACACGCCCGGCCGCCAGAGACTCAGGCCCAAGATCAGCAGCAGCCCCATGCCCTGTAAATTTTCGGATTTCAGCATAGGTTTTGTCCATACGCCGAAGAAGGCGTTGAAAATGGATAACGGATCCAGCCACAGCAGAATCGGATATCCGACAGCGGCGCCGGCAACGGCCGCGAGCGCGATCCAGCGGTTAAGCTGCGGCCATCCGGGCCAGTGGCGTCCGGCCAGGGGGCGCAGACGTCCGGCTTGTTCAGCCAGAAATCCGGTCGGGCACAGGCTGCGGCAGAACCAGCGTCCCCGGAAAAAGGAGATCAGAACGACCGGCAGCGCAAGCGCCGACCAGATTGTCAGGCTGCGTCTGGCAATGGCCGAACAGACCTCAAGGTAAGGACTCAAGCCCGGAAGGATTTTGGCCGTGAAAGGAAGACCGGGAATTATCTGCAGCGCGAAAATTGCCGCGGCCAGGAAAAATAAAAATCGCAAGGCCTTCTGCAACGTTTTGCCTGTAGCCGATTTTGACACGTTCTCCCGGGAACATTTTTAGATCATGCGTTGACGTGAATGACATTCACCCTGGAAAGGTCGCCGCAGCCTATGCCCATCTCATGGGCGATCTTTATGTATTTTACCTCGAAAGGCTTCATATTGAAAAGCGTGGCGGCATAAGCGTCAACAGCAACCGGATCTTTTCCAAAAACAATCTGCTCCGGCCGTGCCATTTTGCCGGGACCGCGCGCAGACCGGAGGCCAGCGGAAGCCCGGCAGCCGCCAGGGCCACTCTCTTGAGAAAATCACGCCGATTTATCATGCCGTTCAAAAATTTGCTCATGATTCTTTACCATTAATACCCCGCGCCACGGTCAAAACCAGCACTTCGTGCGCGCCGGCATTTTTAAGGACGCGTGCGCATTCGTTCACCGTTGCGCCGGTGGTCATCACGTCGTCTATGACAAGAATGTTCCTGTCTTTCAAATTCATGCGTTTTCCGATGGAAAACTTGCCCCTAACATTAGCCGCCCGCTCCGAGGCTGTCAAATGCGTTTGCGATTCCGTGTGCGCAATGCGCTCCAGACATTTCGTAACCCTGCGATTCAGCCTGCCGCCGATCTCCCGCGCCAACAGAAAGGACTGGTTGTAACTGCGCGTCCGTTCCCTGGCCCTGTGCAGGGGGACAAAAGTGATATGATCGAGTTTGGCTGTGTCGTAATTCTGCCGCAGGCAGGCATAAAGCAGTTTCCCCAGATCGGGCGCCAGCCAGACGGCGCCGCCGTATTTGAAATCGAGGATCATTTCCTTCAGCAGTCCGCTATAGGAGGCAGCCGAGCGGGCGCAGTCGAAGAAGGGCTTTTGGCTGACGCAGGCCGCGCAGGAGTAAACGTCGGGCGTCACACCGGACACGGGGTCGCCGCAGAGCGCGCAATAAGGCGGCTGCACCAGCTTGATTTTTGCCAGGCAATCCCAGCACAAATAGGCAAACTCATCGCCGGCCTTTTCCCCGCAGCCCGCGCAAAAACGTGGGAAAATCACGTCAAGCAGCGATCTGAACACGGCTGCGTTCATCGAATGTAATTAACGCATATTACGCACAAAAAAACAATGACAATATGGCAAATCAGGGTCAGCCCTTGACAATTGATTTTGCTGAAAAAGTCATGACCATAGAACCGGCAAAAATTCTTGCAACTGTTGAGTGCCTTTAGGCTAAACAGGGAGGAGCCGGGGGGCTATTTACACCATCGGAAGAAAAACGGACGCAAGCAACGGGATGCTTGCGCTACATTGTCGCGTGAAATCGGTGTCAGCGAAAAAAACTCTCGTCGTTTTTCTGTTGACACCTTGCGGAATTGCGCTATAGATTTACGACAGTTCTTTGAATATAGTTTTTCGTGAAAAGAAAACGGAAATCCGTGAAAATCGGATGCGGTCGCGCCACTGTGACCGGCTACGAAACTTCAAATGCCACCCAGAGTTTAAGTCGAAGGGGAAGGCGAAGGAGTAGGTTTGTCCCGCAAAAAGCGGGATGGTAAGCCGGAAGTCAGGAGACGTTTTTTTTCATGCTCGTTATGTGCAACGGTCTTAAAAAACCGTTCCGGCTCCTTCGCAGGAAGGGAGAATGAGAGGGTTCGTTCGTTTCATATCCGAAGCCTTCAGGCTCTTTTGCAGGAGTCCGGGGGCTTTTTTATTTTCCGCGCGGGCATGACTTCACGCAAAGATCTGCCTCCCGGCCCGGATATGAAGCTGAAATTGAAAATTTATCCTATAACAATTGTTACGGTTGTTTGTTTGACCGGAACGATCTGCTTTCTTGCGGCAAAATCCGGTCATGTTCCTGCCTCCTTTTCTGCCGACGGAACGAACGGCGACTGCGTCCCGGCCGCTGTTGTTTCGCGCTGTTCCGAAACAGCGTCGGTTGCCGCAATAAAATGCGGCCTGCCCGCCGATGAAGCCGGCAGCGCGGACAATGCCGCAGGCGCAATGTCAATCCTGAAAAAGCTCGTCGTTGCCTGCGATGCGGAGGAAGGCGAACTCCGGGATGAGAAAAAAACTCCGGAGGCGATCGCAGCTCTGAAGGAAAAATTCATGAGGGAGCGGTTCGGCGCCATATGCCGGCAGGACAAATGGATACCGACGATCGACGGCGGAACAAACCTCGTATATATCACGACCGGCTCGCTTTCGCCCGGCCGCGTGGGCGAGGCCTATGGCGCGCAATTCCTGGCCACAAGCGGTTTTCCTCCCTATTCATGGGGCATTGTAGGGGGTGAACTGCCCAAGTCTTTTTCGTTCGACACCCATTCCGGCATACTAAGCGGAACGCCGCTCGAACCCGGCACAACGATTTTCTTTCTTCAAGTGACCGACAGCATGGGCGCGAAGGACGTGGCCAAATACGTCCTGACATTTCAGCCGGAACAGCCGCTTGAAATAGCAACGGAGTTCCTGTCTTCCGCCCTGCCGGGCCAGGACTATTTTTGTCAGCTTCAAGCCTCCGGCGGCGTTCCGCCGTATACGTGGAGCGCAAGCATCGGCGACATCGGGGAGGTGGGAACGCTTTTTCTCGACATGCAGACCGGGCAAATCAGCGGACAAATTTCCGAGTCTTCGCCACAAATTGACGTTCCGATCATATTCTATGTGAACGATTCCCAGCTTTACGTTTCAAAGGAATTTACGCTTCACGTCAGATCTGAACTTGGCATATTGAATGCGCCGCAATCGTCCGTTTACGAATCGGAACAATTCGAGTTTTCCTTCCAGGCGGCCGGCGGCGTGGCGCCGTATATCTGGAGCGCAAGCGGTTCAATTCCTCCGGGGCTTGAATTCTCCGGAGAGGGACTTTTTTCCGGGAAACCTTCGGAACCGGGCAGTTATGATATCAGCGTCTGGGTACAGGATGCGGAAGGCCAGGCTGATACAGCGCAATTCACCCTGACGGTTTTACCGGAGCAAGCGTCCATCTCCGCCTTTCAGGCGCTGTTGAGCCGCAACAGCGTCGCCCTGAGCTGGAAACTGCCGGAGCGCGAGAAACTGAACGTCCTGCTGGTCAGAAATTCCAAGCGCAAGCCATTGACGCCCCTGGACGGCAAAACCGTGTATTGCGGCTCCGGAACCTCGTATCTTGACAGCGACATCGGCGAGGGAAACCATTACTACACGGCTTTTCTCGAAGAGAACGGAAGCATGGTGACTTCGGCGTCCCCGCCCACCCTTTGCGCGACGCTGCCGCCGGAGACCGATCCGTTCGCCGACCGCGTAGTGAGCAAAAACCTGCTTCATCCCAATGCATTCCGGGCGGCCGACCTGCCGCAAATCGTCCTGGGAGCTCCGCGTGGAACCGGGCTGGGCTCGGGATCATTGGATATAGTATCTCTTGGCGCCGCCATCAACGACGACGGCGGCGCAGCGGCTCCATACGGCGGCTCGATCATGCTGGAATTCACCGATAACCTCGTTTGGGACGGACCGGGCGTTGATTTCACGATTTTTGAAAACGTTTTTTATATTTGCAACGCTGCCGGAACGCTTGATCCCGAGACCCGTTTCATGGAGCCGGCCATTGTGTCCGTCAGCCAGGATGGAGTAAACTGGCTGCAATTTCCCGTTGATTTTTCGCCGCGCTACGATCCCGAGAGCGGCGAACTCAACCTGCGGCATCCCTACTGTTACAATTCCGGCTTTGCCGGAGTCAACCCCGTCATGAGCAACGGCTATGATCCGGATCCCACTGACCCGGCCATGTCCGGGGGCGACAGTTTTGATATTTCGGCGCTTGGGCTGGAGTGGATTCGCTATGCGCTTATCCAGTCCACGGGAAGCCGCTGGCTCATGGACAAGGATGGCGACCTTGTCTATCACAACGAGGAAACCGGCGCCGCAACGAGGAGCAACAACAAGTCCGGCTTCGACCTCGACGCCGTGACGGCGATCTGGATGAAAAAAGTATCTGCCTCTGAAAACGCGGAATGAGGCGATTGATGAAAAATCGTAACGGAACGGTAGGGCTGCCGCTTGCGGCGCGCCGTCTTTTTCATCGGCTTTCGGACGGCCTCTGCGAGCAGAGGCCCTACATCGGAAGCAGATAAGGTTGCGGCTTTGACGAGGCAAGAACAGAGGCCAAACGTAAAATCGGAAAGGAGGCGCCATAGCGACCGATAAACCGGAAAACATTCAGTGGAAGTCAGGATGAATAAGAAATAAAAAATGGAGGAACAGAAAAGATGAAAGTGATGACCGGACTATTGACCGGCGTGTGCCTGGCGGCGCTTGCCGGACATGCTTGCGCCGCGATTGTTGGCGGCAGCAATTATGTGGCGCAAACGTATTACGCCAACCCGCATGCGGCGGAGACATTGGTGGCGTTCGACTGGGACGATAACGGCGATCTGTATTATTCGACCGGCAGGCCGGACTGGGCTTTGGGCTTTTCCGTTTACAGGTACGACGGAGCATCCGCCGAAAACCTATATACGGACGAAAGCGCCTTTTCCGGCTCGCGCGTGACCGCGATCGGCAACCGCATTTACTTTAACGACGGCGGAACATATTCGCGCTATACCTGCGATTATTACCGGTATGATCCGGCAAGTCAGGCGGCGCCGGTCAACCTTGGCATGCAAAGCGATATATACGGTCTTGAGACCCGCGAAGGGTCAGATTTCTGGGCCGCAGGCGGGTATACCGCCGCGATTTATTACAGTCCCCTGAACTCGAACGGCGGCCTGGAAAACAATCCGCTGGTGAATCTCGGCACGATAGGCGAGGCAAGCGGGCCGATCGCTTTCGATGCGAACGGCAATCTCTACTACACGGAAGGTTACGTTTATTCGGGCAATCCCACCGTGTACCGCTGGAGCGCCGCGGAAGTGGCCGCTGCCATCGCCAACCCGACTAATAATCCCTTGAACCCTGAGGGACACGCCTGGACAACGCTGTCGTCGGGCGATGGCGCCACCGGCATGGTGGTGGATGATAACGGCAACGTGGTGGTTACCGCCACCTCATTCACCTCTCCAAGCCAGTTGCAGCGCCTGCTTGTCAGCGACGGCGTCTGCGTGGGATATGAGGTGCTGGCCGATTCGGATGAGCGGCTGGAAACGGTCCGGCTGCATAACGGCACAATCTATGTAAGTTCGTCCGATGGGATATTCGCCGTGGTCCGCGGCCAGTCCGATAAAGTGCCGGTATCCGGAGATTTCGACGGCGATCGGAAGAACGACCTTGCGCTTTATCAAGCCTCTGCGGGCACTTGGTTTGTCAAATTGTCCGCCAGCGGATATGCTGAAGCGCGGGTGGCCCTGGGCGGAACCAATAACCAGGCGATTCCGAAGGATTTTGACGGGGACGGCAAGACCGACCCGGCGGTGTATGACGAAATAACCGGGAACTGGGCGATCATGATGTCCGGAAGCGGGTATGCCGTCGCCACGCTCACGGCGTTCGGCGGGAGCGGTTATATTCCCGTGGCCCAGGACTTCGATGGGGACGGCAAAGCCGATCCGGCGGTCTATCATGAGGCTTCCGGCGGTTGGGAAGTCAAAATGTCGGGAAGCGGCTACAAGAGCGTGTTTCTGTCTAACTTCGGCGGCACGGGTTATCAGCCGGCGGCCATGGATTATGACGGGGACGGAAAAGCGGATCCGGCGATCTACCAGCAGTCGACGGGAAACTGGACCATAAAGCTTTCCGGGAGCGACTATACTCAGATATCCCTCAGCGGATTCGGCGGGACCGGATACCAGGTCGTGTCAGGTATGTACGATCAGGATAGTCACGCGGACGAGGCGGTATACAAGACGGATACGGGCGACTGGACGGTTCTGCTTTCGTCCGGAAATCACATCTCAATTACCATGAGCGGATTCGGCGGCGCGGACTATGCGCCGGCAGTGGGCGACTATGACGGCGATGGCAAAGCCGATCCGGCAGTGTACAACAAGACGCTGTCCAAGTGGTTGATCAAGCTGTCCGGAAACAATTATACCACGATATCCGTTACACAGTAAAAACTGACTCTTACTTGTAGGGCTCGCGCTTGCGCGATGCCGTCTTATAAATCTACAAAACAGACGGCGCGCCGCCTTTCGGCAAGCTCAAGATCCTGAGCATAGTCGAAGGACAAGCGGCGGCCCTACGAGTTAGGTCTTCGGCACCTGCCGTGCGCGGAGCGCCCGGCCCACCTGGATATCCTTGAAGGTGGCCGCCGACCTCCCTGGCCGGCGCTCGGGCACAGGCGGGCAGGCCGGGTGGCGGTTCCGGACCGACTTTGAATTTTCTATACGTCGAGCTACCCTTATTATGTTTAAAGTAATTAAAAAAAGAGACGGAACAACGGCGGAATTCGAGTCCGCCAAAATCGGCAAGGCGTTGGAAAAGGCCGGTCTGGCGACCGGGGAATTTGACAAGGAGGTTGCCAGGCTGCTGACCATCAAGGTCTTGAGTCTGGCGCAAAGCATGCTGACCCATGAGGCGCCCACCGTTGAGGAAATACAGGATATTGTGGAGGAGGTGCTGTTATCCTCGCCTTATCGCAGGACCGCCAGGGCGTATATCATCTACCGCGAACAGCACGCCAAAATCAGGGAAATCGCGTCAAAGGCGAACCTGGATTTGATGGACCAGTATCTTGACCGGGCGGACTGGCGGGTCAACGAAAACAGCAACATGAGTTATTCGCTGCAGGGATTGAATAATTATGTTTCCTCGGAGATCAGCAAGGCATACTGGCTTAACAAGGTTTATCCGGCCGAAATCAGGACGGCTTACCTGAACGGAGACTTGCACATCCATGACTTGAATATTCTTTCCGTTTACTGCGTGGGCTGGGACCTTTTTGATTTACTGACCGAAGGTTTCAGGGGCGTGACCGGCAAGGCTGAAAGCAAACCCGCCAGGCATTTCCGCAGCGCCCTGGGACAGGTGGTGAATTTTTTCTACACCCTGCAGGGAGAGGCGGCGGGCGCCCAGGCTTTTTCGAATTTCGACACGCTGCTGGCCCCATTCATCAGGTTTGACGGCCTGAACGAGAGGGATGTAAAGCAGGCCCTGCAGGAATTCATATTCAACGTGAACGTCCCCACCAGGGTCGGCTTTCAGACTCCCTTCACCAATGTGACCCTGGACCTGACCGTGCCCTCAACCTTCGCAAGCCAGCCGGTGATTATCGGCGGCGCTCCGCAAAAGGAAATTTACAGCGAATTTCAAAAGGAAATGGATTGCTTCAACAAGGCCTTTCTGGAGGTAATGCTGGAGGGCGACGCCAAGGGCCGGGTGTTTACCTTCCCGATTCCAACCTACAACATCACAAAAGATTTTGACTGGGAAAATAAGAACCTGGACCTTTTATGGCAACTGACCGCCAAATACGGCGTGCCGTATTTTTCCAATTTCATAAATTCAGACCTGAAGCCCGAAGACGCCAGGTCAATGTGCTGCCGGCTCAGGCTGGACACCAGGCATCTGCAAAAAAGGGGCGGAGGACTTTTCGGCGCCAATCCCCTGACCGGCAGCATCGGCGTGGTCACGATCAATCTGCCGAGATTGGGTTATTTATCCGAAAACACTCTCGACTTCATGAGCCGGCTGGAAAAGTTGATGGCGCTGGCAAAGGAAAGCCTGGAAATCAAAAGGAAAACGCTGGAAAAACTCACGGAAGGAAACCTCTATCCCTACGCAAAATATTATCTGCGGAACGTAAAACAACGATTCGGCGAATACTGGAAAAATCATTTTTCAACCATAGGATTGATCGGCATGAACGAGGCCTGCCTTAACCTGTTCGGCAAGGACATTGCCGACCCTCAGGGCGGGCATTTTGCGTTGATCGTCATGGATTTCATGCTGGCAAAACTAAAGGAGTTTCAGAAGGAAAACGGGAATTATTACAACCTCGAGGCGACGCCCGCGGAGGGCACGTCCTACAGGCTGGCAAAAAAAGACAAGGAAACATATCCGAAAATCATTTGCGCCAACGAGGAGCAATATAAAAACAGCCGCGCCGAGCCTTTTTACACCAACTCCGCCCAATTGCCGGTGAATTTTACCGATGACATTTTCGAGGCGCTGGAATTGCAGGAAAATATCCAGACAAAATACACCGGCGGCACGGTTCTGCATCTCTTCATGGGGGAACGGATCGGGAATATTGAGACCGTAAAGGGACTGGTCCGGAAAATTTGCGAAAACTACCGTGTGCCGTATTTTACCATAACCCCCACGTTCAGCGTCTGCCCGGGCCATGGATATCTTGCCGGGGAACAAAAAACATGCCCGGAATGCGGAAACGAATGCGAGGTTTACTCCCGCGTGGTCGGTTATCTGAGGCCGGTGAGCCAGTGGAACAAGGGCAAGCGTGAAGAGTTTGCCCAAAGAAAAATTTTACAAGTGCCTGCGTAATTCATAGGAAAAAAATGCTTATCGGAGGATTCCAGAAGTTTTCCATGATAGACTATCCCGGTAAAACCTGTGCTATTGTTTTTGCCCAGGGGTGTAATTTCCGGTGCGCCTACTGCCATAACAGGTCCCTGCTCGATCGCCGGTTTTGTCAAAAACGGATTGCCGAAGGAGAAATCAACGCTTTCCTCGAAAAAAGAAGGGGCATACTGGAAGGCGTGACCGTCACTGGCGGAGAGCCTTTGTTGCAGGAAAATATTTTTTCATTCCTTGAGTCCTTGAAAAGGAAAAAATATTCCGTCAAACTGGATACCAACGGCAGTCTGCCGGAAAGACTGGAGAGGGTGGTCAGGTCCAACCTGGTTGATTATATCGCCATGGACGTCAAGGCCCCCCTGGCCAAATATTCCTTCGTCGCCGGGGCGGACGTGGATACGGAAAACATCAAAAGGAGCATTGACGTCATCATGCGTTCCGGCCTGGATTACCAGTTCAGGACCACGGTCGGCAAATCCTTTCTGAACCTGGAAGACTTGCGGCAGATATGCGGCTTGATCAGGGGTGCGCGCAATTATGTTATTCAGAAATTTGTGCCCCCGAGCGCCCCGGAGCCGGAACGGACCGCCCGAACCATGGATGAGTATGGAGATGAGGAAATACGACGCTATCAGGACGATGTTGTAAATTTTCTTTGAAAAGAATAAGTTTAACGCCTTTCACGCAAAGGAAACGCAAAAAAATGAACAGAAAATTTTACATTGATTTGGCCGAGGGCGGCCTGAAAATGCCCATCGGCGCGGACCTGGTGCTCAAGGAGAAAAAGAATGCGGAAGAAAGCCGGTTGAACGGCGCTTCCCTCGGCGAAGTGGTGGCCGAAACCGCCCGGCGTTATAAAACCCCCCTGGCATTTCCGCTGATGGATTTGACCGTCGAAAAGGAGTGGATGCTCTCGATTCTGGGCATATCGGCCGCGGAAATCGGCTCCTGGCATTTCCGCGAATGCCCCGGAGAAAAGGAAATCGCCGGGATAAGGGAGGGGATCGGTTCGGTTCTGACACCCAAAATCAGGGCGAATTGCGAGGCCATCGGATATGTCGGCGAACAGGCCGGCCTCGTGCCGGTCGGCATGGCGATCGGGCCATTTTCGCTGATGACAAAATTCGTTTCAGACCCGATAACCTCGGTTTACCTGGCCGGCATGGGTCTTACTTCCGCCGATGAACAGGAAGTCAGGCAGGTCGAGGCGATCTTGGACCTTGGATTGGAGGTCATCCTCAAATCCATACGCCTCCAGGTGGAAGCCGGAGCAAAGGCGATATGCGTCTGCGAGCCGGCGGCCAACAAGGTTTATTTTTCACCCATCCAGATGGAAGGGGGCTCGAACGTATTCGATCGTTACGTGCTCATGTATAATAAAAGAATCAGGGAATTCCTCGCCGAAATGGACGTGGATTTGATTTTTCACAACTGCGGCGAACTCACCGACGCGATGCTTCTGAAATTCAACGAGCTCGATCCGGCCATCCTGAGCCTGGGAAGTTCCAGAGACCTGCCGCATGACGCCGGGTTAATTTCCAAAAACACCGTTCTTTTCGGGAATCTACCAACCAAGAAATTCTATTCCGACGTCGATTTGCCTCTCGCCAAGGTCAGGGAAATGACCGCGTTCCTGAAAAAACGGATGAAGGATTCCGGGCATCCCTTCATATTGGGGTCGGAGTGCGACGTGCTTCACGTTCCGAATTCCAATAAAACCATCACGGAAAAAATCAACGCCATGCTGCAGGAATCATGATCCTGAATGACATGCAAATCACGGCCCTGGGCCGCCGCGGCATGATCACCCCTTTTTCCGCGGAACTGGTCCGGCGCACCGATCTCTCCGTTATTTCATACGGCCTTTCGAGTTTCGGTTACGACCTGCGCCTCTCGCCGAGGTCTTTCCTGGTGTTCCGCCATATTCCCGGCACGGTGCTGGATCCCAAACGCTTCAATCCCGGCAACTTGGAAAAAGCCGCCCTGCACTCCGACCGTTGCGGCAGATTTTTTGTCCTTCCGGCGCGCAGCTACGGGCTTGGCGTGGCCGTGGAGAAACTCGATCTGCCGGACGATGTTCTTGCCCTGTGCATCGGCAAGAGCACCTACGCGCGTTGCGGCATCATCGCCAATGTCACTCCGGCCGAGCCGGGCTGGCGCGGACATCTGACGCTGGAATTTTCCAATTCCAGCGCCGCCGACTGCAGGATCTACGCCGACGAGGGAATCGTTCAACTCCTGTTTCTGCGCGGTGAACCGTGCCGGACGCCCTACTGGAAAAGGAAGGGCAAATATCAGGGACAAACGCGCCGGGTGACGTTCGCCAGAGTATGATGGCAAAAAAAATGATTGGACTGTCGCGGAACTTATCCGTACATTGATTGGAGCCGATCATGAAAAACAATCTTCATGAGGAAAAATATCTCTCTTCCACCGCGGCGATCCTGGAAAGCATTTCCGACGGTGTTTTCACGGTCGATAAAAACTGGCGGATCACATCCTTCAACCGGGCGGCGGAACAAATCACCGGCATTTCCCGCAAGGAGGCCCTAGGCCGTCATTGCGCGGAAGTGTTCAAGGCAAGCATGTGTGAAACGGATTGCGCCCTGAGGAAAACGATCGAGACCGGCGCGCCGGTCATCAACAAGCCGGCTTTTATCGTGGATATTGACGGCCGCCGCATCCCGGTCAGCGTCTCCACCGCCATCCTGAAAAACGAAAAAGGGCAAATCATCGGCGGCGCCGAGACTTTCCGGGATTTGAGCCTGGTTGAAGAACTCCGCAGGGAAATAGAAGGACATTGCCGGGTCGGCGACCTGATAAGCCGCAACGCTGCCATGCGCCGGATTTTCGACGTTTTGCCGCAGATCGCTTCCAGCGAGAGCACGGTGCTGATCCAGGGCGAAACCGGCACCGGCAAGGAACTTGCGGCCCGCGCCGTCCATTCTCTCAGTCCGAGAGCAAAGGGTCCCTTTGTGGCGGTCAATTGCGGAGCGCTTCCCGATACGCTCCTGGAATCGGAACTTTTCGGTTATAAAGCCGGCGCCTTCACCGGCGCGGATAAAGATAAACCGGGCCGTTTTGCCATGGCGGAAGGCGGCACTATTTTTCTGGACGAAATCAGCGAGATAAGCCCGGCCCTTCAGGTCCGCCTTTTGCGCGTTCTGCAGGAAAGGACCTATGAACCGCTGGGCGGGACAAAATCAGTTGCGGCAAACGTCCGCATCGTCGCCGCCGCAAACCGCGACCTGGACGCGCTGGTGAAAAAGGGCGTTTTCAGGCAGGACCTTTTTTACCGCGTCAACGTCGTGAAAATCGAATTGCCGCCTTTGCGCAAGCGCAAAGAGGATGTTCCCCTTCTCGTTGATCATTTTATCCGCCGATTCAATCTGGCAAAGGATAAAGCCGTCAAGGGCATGAGTTCCGAGACTTTAGCTTTGCTTATGGCGCATGATTTTCCCGGAAATATCAGGGAACTGGAAAACATCATTGAACACGCCTTTGTGCTTTGCGACAAGGGACAGATCGAACCGCGTCATCTGCCCGAAGAATTTTCATCCCGCGCGCCGGCGCTGAAAACTTCCAGAAACATTCACAACGTGGTTCGGCTCACGGAAGCGCAGGTCATCCGCGCCGCCCTGGAAAAACATGGATTCAACCGTCTGGCCGCGGCCAGGGAACTTGGCATTCACAAAGCCACGTTCTTCCGCAAGATCAAGGCGCTCGGCATTGCCCTGCCGCACAAAGACGGACGCATGCAAAACCGGGCGACCAGCCGGCCTGAATGATGGGAAAGACAAAAAAGGCCTGATTTTACAAGTCCCCGGATTTTTCTTCCCTGAATGTCGTATCCCAGTTTTTGAAGACCGGCAGCAGGCCTTTTGCTTTCAGGACATTCCTGAATTCGTCGAGTCCGCGTCCGTCGGCCACTTCAAACTGTCCTGCGCCCGAGAGATTTTCCGCATGGTAACCGCCCACCGTGGTCCTGCTGGCGATGCTCATTTTGGATATGCCCACGCCGGCCAGGTGGTCGCGGAATGACGACCTTTCGCGCGTGGAAAGGACCAGGTGGATTTCCGGCATGCAGATCCGGAAGGCGAAAATCATTTGAGCCAGGAAAGCGTCGTTGACCGGGTGCGGCGGCTGAAACGCACCCTCCTGCGGCCGCACGCGGGGGAACGAAATGGAAATGCCGCCCTGCCAGTAAACTCTGGTCAACTCCCCGGCATGTTGAAAAAGGGCAATCGCCTCCAGCACCGGATCTGCCAGGCCGAGCAGCGCACCGAGCCCGACAAAACGCATGCCGGCCGCCAGGGCGCGCGCCGGCGTTTCCAGCCGATGCAGGAAATCCTTTTTAGGGCCCCAGCGGTGCGCTTTTGCATAAATCTCCGGTTCGTAGGTTTCCTGGTAAATCGTCATGCCGGAACAGCCCGCCCTTACCAGCCGGGAATATTCGTCCGCAGTCATGGGAAAGGATTCTATGGTGACAAGTTGGAACATTTTGGCGGCCAGGGCCACGGCGTCATGCAAATAATTGAAATCGGCCTGCGGGGTGCGCTCACCGGTCAGAAGCAGAATCTCCTCGAACCCCATTTTACGCAAAACTTTCATCTCGGCCGCCATGGCGGCGCTGTCAAGCCGCATGCGCCGGCGCCGCCGGTCCGAGGCAAAACCGCAGTAGACACAACCGCTGGAACAGTAGTTTGAAAGATACAGCGGCACGTAAAGCGCGATGGTGCGTCCGAAATGCTTCCGGGTCAGGGCAAGGGCCTTTTGCGCCATGAGTTCGATCTGTCTGCCGGCCGCCTTCGAGAGCAGGATGGAAAATTCCCGCAAGCCGGGAGTTTCGTGGGCAAGCGCGCCGCGGACTTGCCGGTCGGTCGCCTTTGAACTGACGTCCAGCCATGGGTACGGATCGAGCCAATCTGGTGTTCTTTCCATTTTCATGGCGGCTATTCTAAATCCGGGGGTGCTTCCTTGACAAGCTGAAACGGGATATGTTAAAAGAAAACCATGAGCAAGATCAAACCTGACAATTTCTGGTACGCGGTCAATAACACCGAAGTGATCCTGATGCCGAAGAGCCATCTGGAAACCTTCGGCGCCACCAAGCTTCATTATCACATGGTCAGCGAGCTGATGGACACGGTCAACCGCATCCGCATCCGGGAGGGCGCCATCCAGTCGCGCCGTCCGCAGATCATCACGCCCACCCTGTATGCCAATGAAATGCTGGATGGGTTCGGCGCGGAAGCCAACCAATACATCGAATGGCTCAAGGCGCATACCCGGGACTTGCACATTCTGCAATACGGTTTTCAGATCCAGAAAACAGAGTTGAGCGAACAGGTGGTGACCGGCAACGTCAAGGAGATCATCGAAAGGGTCAAGAAGGAAATCGAGTTCAGGAACGAACCCATGTCGGCGGTCATTCTCGGGGTGGACGACCCGTGGGACGTATGCCTGTTGAAGTTCATGGTGGACGTGATCAGGAGTTCGGCCCCCTACAATATCAACGAGATGGGCAGACACCGCCTGTTACAGGACGTCAACGGCACGCCGCGCGGCGTGCGAGATGAAATTGAACGTGGATTTCTGCTGGCCAGCCGCGATAAAACCATGATTGCCCCGCTCGGGAGCAAGCTTCGCAAATACGGTCTTTTTGAGGAATACGAGGACCGCTTCTTCGCCCTGTTCGGAAAAAAAACTAACGGATAGCGCCTGTATTGTCATTCGGACGCGAAGAATCGCGTCCCTCCCATTCGGAAAAAGGCCTCTTTTGGGGTATGCATTTAGCCATTTGCAGAGATGTAGGGCCGCCGCTTGCGGCGCGCCGTCTTGTTCGCGTGGCGATCTGAAGGCCTCTGGCAAGCAGAGGCCCTACATCGGAAACGGAAATATTTTTCCTGCAAATGGCTAAATGGTTACCTTTTGGGAGGGGCGCGCTTTCTAGAAGGAAAGATTGGCCAGGGCGCCGACCGAGCCGCCCTCGGGGTTGATGACGTAACGGGATTGCCCGAAGTTGCCGGACATGTTTTCAAGCCAGTCATAACGGCCGAAAATACCCACGCCGAATCCGTCAATTATTCTCAAGCCGATGTTTGCCTGCACAAAATAACCGAACTTGCACTCGGAATAATCCTGGCTGTCGGTCCACGTCTGCAGTGTTTGCGGAGCGGCGTTATTCTGCGAAGCGTACAGGATCTCGCTGTAATAAGTCTGTATGTTAATGAAGTTGAAGGTCGGGCCGGTGCTGCCGGAAAGCGACAGGCGCCACCAGTTGGCCGACACCGTCGGACCGAACGACAACACGTTAAGATTCATGTCCAGCGATTGCTTGATGTCGTTGTAGGCGTCATAGGAGAAGGAACCGGTCTGCAAGGTGCCGGCGCCCTGGCGCGAATCAGGAATGTTATTGATGATGTTGTTTTTCCCGATGTTATAGACATCCTGGTCATACTGGGCATAAGTCTGCCAGGACTGTTTGTCGCTGAAATTTCCGTATTCAGCCCCGTCCGAAAATCTCGTCCAGTAATAATCCAGGTGCAGCCCCAGATCCAGCCAGTGATAACGGTAAAGCGTCCGTTCCAACTGGAGATATGGCGCCAGTTCCTTGTCGAAACCGTTGTGCGTTTCGCCGACGGAAGACTCCTTTTCGCGGGAGTAATCGGTATAGGTCCTGCCGACATAATTGAAGGCCACGGAGCCGCCCTGGTTCTGGCCGCCTCCCCAGTTTGCCGTGCCGCCGTCAAGATCCGTATAATCATCCTTGTAAACGTAACCGTTGTCGTAATTCCGGTCGGAGTATGAATTGAGGTCGCCGGCCGGATAGTAACGGCTCGAACCGTCGCCGGCCTTGGCCGGGATATTGTAGTTTTCTGAATATGAATAAGTCTTGAAACTCTGGCCGTGGATCATACGCATCATAACGCCGGCGGAAAATTTCCATTTGCCGGCCGTTTCGGGGTCGGCCGCCCCGTCAAAACTGCGCCTGATCCTGTCGCCCACCGTCAATTCTGCGGCCGGCGCCGGTTCGGCGGTTTTTGCCTCGGTTCCGGCTTTCTCCAGCACTTCTTCCTGCGCCCTGATCTTGCTCTCGATTTTCGCCTTCTTTTCAGCTTCATTCCTTGCCTTAGCTGCGGCCGCCGCTTTCTCTTTTGCAAGGAGTCTGTCCTTTTTGAGAGCATCGAAATCATTCACGGCCCTGGTATATTCGGATTCACGGGCGGTAGCGATGGCGGCCGCATCCTTGGCAATGCTTTGCTTCAGATTGGATTCTTCCTGCGCTTTTTGTGCGGCGGCCGGTGAAGCTTTCTTATCGGCAGTCAGTTTCTGAAGAGCCCTGGCGGCCTTCTCGGATTCGGAAGTTTTGCGTTTCGCGTCGGCTTTGGCGAGATCCGCCATTTTCTTTTTGGCGTCTATTCCCTCTTTTATCTTCCGATCGGCTGCCCGCTCGGCTTTTTCCTCGGCGGCGATGCGCGCTTTTTCAGCCAGCGCGGAGCGCTTTGCTATGGCTTCCCTTGCCTTCTGTTCCTCCCTTGCCTGGCGTTCCGCTGCCTTGGAGGCCTGTTTCACGGCCTCGGCCCTTGCCTTGGCCTCGGCTTTGGCCTTGTCTGCGGCCTCTGCCGCGGCTTTTTCTTGCGCCTTTTGTTGAGCTTGTGCTGCGGCCGCCGCCTTTTGTTCGGCTTCCTTTTTCGCTTTTGCTTCGGCTTTGGCCTGTTTCGCGGCCGCTTCTGCGGCCTTCTTTTCAGCGGCTTGTTTTTCCTTTTTGGCTTTAAGCTCAGCCTCTTTGGCTGCCTTTTTATCGGCCTTGGTTGCCGCCGCCTGGGTTATTACTACGCCTGCCGTTGTGGCAGTTACCGCCGTGGCGGAGACGTTTTCTTTGGCCTGCTCTTGGGCAGATGAGGGAAGACCAAACGACAATATGACGCAAGCCAGAAAGGACAAAGAGAATGTTTTCATAATCAAAAACCTCAAAAAGCCGGCCGGTTTTTCAAAAAAAATAGACCCGTACAAAATGCAACATCCGGCAATATTATAGGTTTTTTATCAAAAGTAAATACTTTTTTGGAAAATAATCAGAAATTATGAAGCGGGCATCTTGGCGTCTACCGCGATGATATGATCAAGACTTTCCCGGAAAAGCTGCAGGCCGGTTGCGGGCACAATGATGGTGTCGCGATGTCCGCCCACCTCCTCGGTTATGCGCAGGAAACGACCGCTGTTATTCTCCTTGAAATCAAAGAAGAACTGTTTGCGCTCTATTTGAAGCTTTTCGCTCACGATCATCTTGTCCGTGCGCGCCTTTTCGTAGCGCACGTTTCCAAAATTATCGCTTTCCAGGGTGCCGCCGTATATCTTGCTTTCCCTTTCCCTTTTCACTTCGTCCCTGTTCTTTAAATATTTCCACAACATTTTTACATTACCTCCCCGACCTGAAATCTGGCAAACCTCGAGATTTTAACCTCGTCCGCCAGCGCGGCCGCTTTTTCCTTCAACAAGGCCTCGACCTTCTTGTCCTGGTCCTTGACGAAAGGCTGTTCCAAAAGGCAGTTCTGTTCGTAGAACTTGCCCATTTTACCGTCCACTATTTTGTCGACAATGTTCGCCGGTTTGCCGGTTACCTGTTTGGCGAATATTTCCCGCTCGGCGGCCACGACTTCCGCCGGCACGGCGGCGCGATCCAGGAACCTGGGGTTCGAGGCGGCTATATGCAGGCATATATCCTTTGCAAGCTCCTTGAACACGGGCTGACCGGACGTTTCGTTTTTGCCGCAGTGGATTTCCAGCAAAACTCCGATGGCGGCGCCGTGATGAATATATGAAACAATCAGGCCGGATTGTTCAAGAACAAAGCGCAGATTGCGCCGGACCACTATGTTTTCTCCTATTTCGGCTATTTTTGCGGTCACCTCGTCCTTGGCGGCTTCGGCCAGTTTTTGGTCAATGGCGACGGCCTTTTCGGCCAATGTGGAGGCGAAGGCTTGGAAGCCCTCGTTTTTGGCCACGAAATCCGTTTCGCAGTTGATTTCGATCAGGCTCCCCGCCCGGCGGTCGTCCGCAATAAAGGAGGCAATCAATCCCTGGTTTGCGGAGCGGGTTGATTTTTTCTGGGCGATGGCGATCCCTCTTTCCCGCAAAAGCCGGAGCGCCTTGGCCTTATCGCCGTTGGCCTCGGCAAGAGCCCGCTTGCATTCCATCATGCCCACGTTTGTTTCTTCCCTTAATTCCTTCACCAATACCGCTGATATCTCCGTCATGTATTCCGACTCCTTTCCAATAATCATCCCCAAACTATGGCCCGTCTTTTGACGGGCCATTTCTCACTGGTTTTTCCCCGCAGAGGGATTCTGCGTTTCAGGCTGGACGATGTTTTCCTTTTTCGGCTCTTCGGCGGCCCTTGCTTCCTTCTCCCTGGGCCCGGAAGCCCTGGCTCTTGGCGCCATGCCTCCGCGCCGCGGACGCCTGTCGCGCGCCGGCCTTGCCGGCCTGTGACCGGCTGTTTCAGGTTTCACTTCCGGCTGCTGCGGCATGCTGGCGCGGACGCGCGCATATTCCTCGCCCGCCCTGGCGATGGATTCGGTCAATGCGTCGATAATCACCTTGATGGAGCGAGTGGAATCGTCGTTGGCCGGGATCGGGTAAGCAATGGGATCTGGATCGCAATTGGTGTCAACCATGGCCACCACCGGAATGCCGACGCGTTTGGCTTCCCGGACGGCAATCGCCTCCCGGTTGATATCCACAACGATCATGGCGCCGGGCATGTCGGACATGGAGGCAATACCCATAAGGTTGCGTTCCAGACGTTCCAACTCGTGGCGGAGACGCGAGGCTTCCTTCTGGGGCATGGTGTCGAGGGTGCCTTTTTCGCGCATGGCCTGAATATCCTTCATGTGCCTGATGCTGTTGGCGATGTTCTGATAATTGGTGAGCGTGCCCCCAAGCCAGCGGCTGACAACGTAAAACTGTCCGGACCGGGTGGCGGCCTCCTTGATGGTTTCCTGGCACTGCCGTTTTGTGCCCACGAAAACGACATTCTTGCCGCCGGCCACGGTTTCAAAGAGGAATCGTCCCGCGGCCTCAAGCTGCAACATGGTTTTGTTCAGGTCAATGAGATAAATGCCGTTGCGCTTCTCGAAGATAAAACGCTTCATTTTTGGGTTCCAGCGTTTGCTCTGGTGCCCAAAATGCACTCCGGCATTGAGCAGGTCGGTCACTGTTACCGGCGTGGAAGACACGTTCGGCTGGCTCGTGGCGGGCGAAACATCATTCTTTATATCACTCACATTCCCTCCTTTTATTGGTCCCGACTCTTTACGAGGTAGGGACAATCCGCTTTGGCCGTCTCCGAAGGTACAAGGGAAACGGCGCTCGCTTCCGTCCGCTTTCTTTGGCGGACTAATTGGCCCATCACAATACCAGCCTTTTTATCCCATGCAAGCTCTTTTTGTGAAATTTTGGTCTGTCGGCAATATTTCTTGCAGAATGAAAGCAGGCATAGTATATCTTCTTCTCAGGAAGCGTTCAATAACAATGGGCTGAAACATGAAAAGAATCTGGGCGCCATGGCGCATGAAATATATTTTGAAGTGTCGGCAAAAGGGGTGTTTCCTGTGCGATATTTGCAGGGACGAAAGGGATAAGGGCAATTTCGTTTTGCAAAGGGGCGAGTTCTGCCTCCTTTTGCTGAACCGGTATCCATACAACAACGGACATTTGATGGTGGCGCCCTACCGCCACGTGGCCGTCCTGGAAGACCTCAATGAAAAGGAATCGGCGGAAATGATGAAACTGGCCGCCGTCGCCTGCCGGGCCCTGCGCAAATGCCTGAAGCCGGACGGATTCAACCTGGGCCTGAATATCGGCGCCGCGGCCGGGGCCGGCCTCAAGGACCATTTGCATCTGCATATTGTCCCGCGCTGGCAAGGCGACACGAATTTCATGCCGGTGCTGGGAGAGGTGAAAATCATTCCCCAGCCGCTCGACGAACTCTGGCGCAAGCTGCGGAAGGAGTTAAAAAGTTAAGGAAGAAACATTGAACGTTCAACGCCCAACTTTCAACTATTTGAACGTTGAATGTTTTTATAATTCATGAGGACAAAAATATACAACCCCAAGACAAAGCTCCTCCAATACGGGATTCGGGAGGTGGTCGAACTGGCCCAGAAGATCGGCGAGGTCGATCCCGATTTCAAGTTTGTCGGCGAAAACATAGGCGACCCCGTGGCCAAGGGCTGGCAGGTTCCCGCCTTCATCAAGGATATTTTGTCGGACCTTGTGCGGAATAACAACGGCGTTTTCGGTTATGCCCATTCGCGCGGCATGCCGGCCAGCCGCCAGTGGGTGGTCCAATGCTCAAAACAATATGCCCCCTCGAGCAAACTCGATTGCGAGCATGTTTTTTTCACGAACGGACTCGGCGCCGCCATAAGCCTGCTCTACCGCACCCTCAAGCCCGGCGCGCGCGTCATTCAGCCGCACCCCGGTTATCCGGCCCATATTTCAAACGAAAAGTTTGCGGCCGGCAAACCTTCCATCGGTTATTTTGCCGATCCGGAAAACGGCTGGTCGCCCGACCTGAATCATCTCGAGCGTCAAATCAGGAAACACAGGGAAATCGCCGGCATCCTGCTGATAAACCCGAACAATCCCACCGGCGCCGTCTATGGCCGGGACACGCTCGAGGCGGTCGTCCGCCTGGCGGAAAAATACCGCTTGATGCTCATATCGGACGAGGTTTATTTCCGCATGGTTTTCAACAAGGCGGAACACACGCATATCGCCGAACTTGCCGCCGGCCGGGCGCCGCTCATTGTCATGCGCGGCATGTCCAAGGATGTTCCCTGGCCGGGCGGACGCTGCGGCTGGCTTGAGTTCCACAATATTGACCTGGACCCGGAATTCAGGATGTTATTCGAGAGCCTCAAGAAACCTCTTTTGCTTGAAGTATGCGCCGCGGCCCTGCCGCAGACCGCCGCGCCCTTGATTTACGAAAGCCCGCATTACGCCGAATGGCTTAAAACATATAATGCGGAACTGGAGCGGATCAGCAACGACATTGCGGAAATCCTGGGGAAAGTTCCGGGTTTGAAGGTCCGCCCGATCCAGGGCGCTTTTTACTTGATGGCGCTTTTCGAAAAGGGATTGCTGAACAACCGCCAGAGTCTTCCGATTGCAAACAAACGCTCGGAAGAAATAATCCGTCAGGTAGTTGCCGGGAAAAATTTTCCGTTGGACAAGCGGTTTGCCTATTATCTGCTGGCTTCCACGGGCATATGCGTGGTGCCGGCCGGCGATTTTTCTTCGCCTTTCCCGGGTTTCCGCGTCACCACTCTGGACCTGAACCAGGGGCACCGCCGCGATACTTACGCCCGCCTGGCGCAGGCTGTCCGGGATTATCTGGGATGACCATTCAAATCGTCAACCGCCAGAAATTTTACAGGTTCGACAGGGCCGAACTGAGAAAACTGGCCGGGTTTTTTCTGGAAAAATCAATATCAAAAAAATATGCGATCGAATTGTCCCTGCTGCTCACGGATGATGACGGCATCAGGCTGATCAACCGGCAGTTTTTCGAGCGCGACGGCGCCACGGATGTTATCAGTTTTACTCTGAAGCCCTCGCGCGGGGGGGAGCCGGCCGCAGGTGAAATCGCGATAAACGTGGAACGCGCCATCCAGGAGGGCAAGAAGCGGCGCGGTTTTTGGCATGAATTTGCCCTGTATCTCGCGCACGGCTGCGACCATCTGGCGGGACACGATGATCGCACGGCCAAAGCAAGGGAAAAAATGCGGCGCCGGGAATTGCGCTGGATAAGAGCTTATCCGTAAATTAATTTGAACCATGGTCAAAGTAATTTACGGATAAGCTCTAAGGACCTGGCAGGAAGGGCGATAATGAAAACGATATTTACAAAAACCGTGGTTGTTTTTACGTCAACCTTAATTTTGAATATGGACCCGAACGACAAGATAGAGGCCAGGCGGTTCAAGGTCCGGCCGTGGTAATTTATGATCGCCGTTCCTGAAAATTTTTCACCCGATTCGATCATGGAACGCACCGCCGGGTTTTTCGCCGCCGGCGGCGCGCTGGAAAAGGCCTGCGCCGCCAAGGCCTTTCCGTTTGAAATCCGGCCGCAGCAGCAGAAAATGGCCGATGCCGTGGCCGGCGCCCTTTCCGACGGAAAACATCTGGCGGTTGAAGCCGGCACCGGCGTGGGCAAGACTTTCGCCTACCTTGTGCCTTTCATCCTTTTTGCCCTGCACAGGAAAATTCAGGACGAAGGCCGCGCGTCCCGCGTGGCCGTTTCCACCCACACCATCAACCTCCAGGAACAGCTCATATTGAAGGATATTCCCTTCCTGCTCGATAATATGGGCCTCGATTTCAAGGCGGCCCTGTGCAAGGGCCGGCATAATTACGTCTGCCTGCGCCGCCTGGAAAGCGCCCATATCATGAGCGGCGACCTGTTCAACAAGAACCGCGAAAAAGAATTGAACCGCATCCGGCGCTGGGCGGATGACACCGATGACGGCTCCCTTTCCGATTTTTCCGATTCCGTACAGCCTTCGGCCGAGATCTGGCATCAGGTGTGTTCGGAGCACGACAACTGCCTCGGCAAGAAATGCAGATATTACCCGCGCTGCTTTTTGATGAAGGCCAGAAACGAGGCCTTCGACGCCGACCTGCTCGTCCTGAATCATCACCTTCTGTTTTCCGACCTTGCCTTGCGCCGGGACGGAGCCGGGATACTGCCGGCGATCGAAACGCTGGTCATTGACGAGGCGCACGGTCTGGAGGATGTCGCCGGGGAACACCTGGGACTGAGAATCTCACAGGCCGGCATACAGTACTGGCTCAGGCGCCTTTACGCGCCGGCCAACAACAAGGGACTGCTTGCCGCCATGCGCGCTCACGAACTTGCCGATGAAACCGCCAAAATCTGGGAAAGCGTGGAGCACTTTTTTCTGGAACTTTCTTCCTTGACGGGACAAATGTCCGGCAAATACGTGTTCAAGAATAAGCCTGATTTAAAATCGATCCTCGTGGAACACATAGTCCATCTTGTCCACGGCCTTGAAAAATTGCGCGACACGACCGAGGATGATGACCTTAAAACCGAACTGAACGCGATTTGCCGTCGCGGCGGTGAAATTTGGCAGGCGCTGGATTTCTTTTTGAAAATGAATGAAAAAAACCACGTTTACTGGATGGAACAGGAAAAGGGCGGGAAAATTTCCCTTGTTTCCGCGCCGGTGGAGGTTTCCTCGCTCCTTAAAGACCTTCTCTTCGGGTCGTTCGCTTCCGTGATCATGACCTCGGCCACGCTTTCGGTCGACAATTCGTTCGAATTTTTCAAAAAACGGGTCGGGGTTGAAGAATGCCGCGAACAGATTCTCGATTCGCCGTTCGACTACCGGCGCCAGATGAAAATAGTGGTCGCTTCCGGCCTGCCGGAACCGAACGACGAGAAATTCCCGGAAGCTGCCGCCGCCGCCGTGGCCCATTTTGTGAAACGGAGCAACGGCAGGGCCTTTGTGCTTTTCACCAACGCCGAACTGATGCGCCGGGTTGCCGGCCGGGTTCGGGATGCGCTGGACGGGGAGGAATTCCTGATGCTGGTGCAGGGCGAGGGGCTGCCGAGGCACGCCATGCTGGAAAAATTCCGCCAGGCGCACGGCCTGATGGAAAGGCAGAATGCAGAATGTAGAATGCAGAATGAAAGCGGCGGACAAGCCGAGCCGTCAATTCCGGAAAAATCGCCAGCCACAGGCTGGTCCGCCTCTGGCGGAAAAATCGGCAGGGCCGTGCTTTTCGGTCTGGACAGTTTCTGGATGGGGGTGGATGTTCCCGGCGAGGCGCTTTCCAACGTCATCATCGTGCGGTTGCCTTTTGCCGTGCCTGACGAGCCGCTGGTCAGGGCGCGGATAGACAGAATCAAGGCGGCGGGCGGCGATGCTTTTCGGGAATATTCGCTGCCGCAGGCCGTTTTGAAATTCAGGCAGGGCGTGGGCCGCCTGATCCGCACCGCGAACGACGAGGGAATGATTGTCATATTGGATTCAAGAATAGCAAAACGCTGGTACGGCAAGTTCTTCCTGAAATCCATTCCCGAATGCGAAATCATCAGGGTCAAACCTAACTTTAATACTTAATTTGCTTGACTCTTTTGCCAGCTTGTAGGCATAGTGTAATCATGCCGAGACCATTGAGAATACAATTTGCGGGCGCGATTTATCACGTCACGATCCGCGGCAATGGACGTGCCGACATTTTTTCTGACGACCATGATCGCGAGCGTTTCCTGGAGCGGCTGGAAGACAGCCTGGAGACGTATGCCGTCCGTCTATATCTCTTCTGTCTGATGAATAATCACGTTCATTTGACGCTGGAGACCCCTCAAGGCAATTTAAGCCGTTTCATGCAGAGCCTGGAAACGGGATACACCGTGTATTATAATCTCAGGCACGATCGACCGGGACATGTAATGCAAGGCAGGTACAGCGCAAGACTGGTTTCGGGGGATAGATACCTCTTGAATCTTAGCCGTTATGTGCATCTGAACCCGGTATTTGTTGAACAAGAGGCAAAGCGGTCGTTGACGGACAGGAAAGCGCTATTGCGGAATTACCGTTGGAGCAGTTATCCGGGATATGCCGGAATCGGCAAGGAATATGGATTTGTGACATCCGGCCCAATACTCAGTTTGATTCATGCCAAAAAGAACAGAGACAGAGAGGCGTATCGGAAATATATCGAAGCCGGCTTGGCAGACACCGATGAAGAATTTTTGGCTCTATTGAAGGAGTCCCGTCTATCTATCGGTAACGATGACTTTCGCGAAAAAATAAGGGAACTTTATCGGGAACTGGCGGAAAAAAACGAAAAACCGGAGGATGTGGCGTTTCGCCAACAGAAAGAGAAAGTATCCGCGAAAGAAATTATTGAGTTATTGTGCGAAACGTTTGGGTTGGAAGAGGGGCGATTCAAAGAAAGGAAAAGAAATTCGGCCTTTCGTCCAGTGGCGGCGAAAATGCTGAGTAAATATGGGGGCTTAACGAACCGTAAAATTGCCGAAATTTTGAAAATTGGAACCGGCGCGGCCATAGGTTGCGCTGTCGCAAGGCTGGATGCGGTTTTGGAAAAAAATCGCGCGCTCAAGGTCCTGCTGCCGGAAATTGAAAAAAAATTAGCCGAGAGATCCAAGAAAAATTGCGACACGTTAAGTATTAAATTGAGGTTTGACCCCCATTAGGGTCAAACCTCAATTTAATACTTAACGTGTCGCATCGAGAGTGATCCATGCCGCAATGCCTTGTCACTTCAATACTTTTCGACGGTTCGTTGGCGCTCGAACGGGAGGAATGTTCTCTCGCGGAAAGTCATGAACGCCGGCGGCTGGAAAAACTGTTGATGGAGGTTTTGGAGTCCGGCCCCGCGGGGGAGCCCGGAAAATGGCTGCTCGTGCTGGGCTTGTCCGATGCCGCGATTCAGCTTTCTCCTTCTCTCGCTTTCTGGCGCGATTTTTCCGCCAACTGGCTCCATCAGGCGCGCACAACTCCGGATGCGGAGCAAAAGCGCGCAACGCTGGAAATTAAACTGGACTACGACGAGGCCGACGCCTTCCGGCAGCGCCTGCCGGCCATGGTCGGCGTTGAGCGCGCCGCCCCGGCCTTTATCCAAAATATCTGGCGGTCAATTCAGTCCGTATTTGCCAAAGAGATCCGCGATTTCAAGGGTTCGGTCGAGGACTATTTCCGGAAAATATCTCCCTGTCCGTGCCATATTGACCGCGTTCATTTTCATCTGGTCGAAAACCGCAACGATGAAAAGCGTCCCTTTGCTTTCATGGCTACTTACGCCGCGCATGTGGATGAGAGCGGTCGTCCTCGTCACTTGCCGCTCAAGCACGCCCTGGAAGAATACGGCGACCGGAAAGAAAAACTTCTTGAACTGCTGGCGACGGTCAACAAGGTCGCAAAAAAGAATTCCCTGATTGCCGGGCTGGCGGATTCCGGCGAATTATTTCATCCGATTGCGTTTACACCGCGGGATGCGTTCGCGTTTTTAAACGGTGTGCCGGATTTTGAGGCGGCAGGCATTCTCTGCCGCATTCCGCGCTGGTGGAAAGGCGCGCGCAAAGCGACGGTCGCTTTGGCGGTGGGCAATGCGGCTCCCTCCCGCCTCGGTTGCGACGCCTTGCTTGACTTCGACGCAAACCTGCACCTGGACGGTGAAAAAATTTCCGAACAGGAAGCCCGGCGCATTCTGGAAAGCGCCGAAGGTCTGGCTTTCATCAAGGGGCGCTGGGTGGCCGTTGATACCGCTTCCCTGCAAAAGACGCTTGACGCTTTGAAAGCGGCCGGACAACTTGCCGACTCGCAAAAGCTTTCCTTTGCCGATGCCATGCGTCTTCTCATGGGCGCGAAGGATGCCGGCGCCGCCGGCCTGCCATCCGACCAGGTTGAAATCACCTGCGGCGACTGGCTCAAGTCAATGCTGGAGAAAATGGCCAATCCGACGCTGATCCGCGAGACCGCGCCTTCCCCGGCGCTCAAGGCGGAATTGCGTCCATATCAGCGGCATGGTTTGAATTGGCTCGCCTTTCTGCATACGCTCGGATTCGGCGTCTGCCTGGCGGACGATATGGGCCTGGGCAAGACGGTCCAGATGCTGGCGCATTTGCAGAAACTCAAGGGAGAAGGACGGACCAGCCTGATCGTTGTGCCAGCCTCATTGATGGAAAACTGGCGGCGTGAAATCGAGAGGTTTGCTCCCGATCTGCGGACAGTCATCATCCATCCGCAGATTTTGAAGGACACGCCGGTCGAGGACATCAGGAGCCGGATTGACTCATACGACGTTGCCATTACAACCTACGGCATGGTGAGCAGATATCCGTGGCTTGCGGAACAGCGCTGGTTTTACGTGGTTTGCGACGAAGCACAGGCAATTAAAAATCCTATGACCAGACAGGCAAAAGCGGTCAAGGCGCTCAAATGCTCCCATCGCGCCGTGATGACGGGTACGCCGGTCGAAAACCGGCTTGCCGACCTCTGGTCGCTTTTCGATTTCATCAATCCGGGCCTGCTCGGCTCCTTTGGCGAATTCAAAAACTACTCCAAGGGATTGGCCGAGCGCCCCGAAGGATACGGCCGTTTGCGCCGGGTGGTGCGTCCCTATATTCTGCGACGCAGCAAGACGGACAAATCAATCATCGGCGATCTGCCGGATAAAATCGAGATGAAAACGTTCTGCGCTCTTTCAAAGGCGCAAACTATCATTTATCAGGATCTGGTCCGCCGGCTTGACAAGGACTTGCATGAAACGGAAAAAGACGATATCCGGCGCAAAGGCATTGTGCTTGCATACCTGCTGAAGTGCAAGCAGGTTTGCAATCATCCGGATCATTACAGCGGTTCCGGCGCGTTTGCCGCGGAAGAAAGCGGAAAATTCAAGCGTCTGGCGGAATTATGTGAAACCATTCGTGAAAAACGGGAAAAATTGCTGGTCTTTACGCAATTCAAGGAGATCATCGGCCCGCTGTCCGATTTTCTGGAGAATGTCTTTGCCGCGCCGGGTCTGATTCTGCACGGTTCGACCCCGGTCAAACGGCGCAAGGAGGCCGTTGACAGGTTCCAAAGCAATGAATATGCTCCGTTTTTTATTCTTTCGCTCAAGGCGGGGGGGATTGGTTTGAACCTGACCGCGGCGAATCACGTCGTTCATTTCGACCGGTGGTGGAATCCGGCGGTGGAAAATCAGGCCACTGACCGGGCGTTTCGCATCGGCCAGAAGCGGAACGTGATGGTACACAAGTTTATTTGCAAGGGAACGATAGAGGAAAAGATAGACGCGTTGATCGAGGATAAGAAGAGCCTGGCCGGCGAGATTATACCGTCGGCGGCTGAAAATTGGATCACGGAAATGAACGACTCCCAGGTGCGCGATCTGTTCCGCCTGACGCTGACTTCGGTCGAAGAATAATCGAATTCAAAATAAAGGAGCGCTATGAGCTGGAGATACGGAAGTTACTTTCCCCGTTATGTCACCATTGCCGAAAAAAGATACCGGGCCGGCAAGGCCGAGGCTGCTTTGAGAAAAAAAGGGGTGATCCTTGAGCCGGTAGTCATCAATGGCCGCCAGATCGCCCGGACCTGGTGGGGAAATGCCTGGACCCGGAACCTTGAGCGTTATGCCGACTATAGCAACCGGCTTCCGCGCGGCCGGTCTTACGCGCGCAACGGGTCTGTGTTGGATCTTAAAATCGCCGCCAACAAGATCACCGCCCTGGTTGCCGGCAGCCGTCCCAAACCCTATGAAATCTCCATCGCCATCAAGCCACTCAATAAAAAAGTCAGTCAGGCGTTGATGGAAAAAAGCCGCTCCTCGCTCGATTCCATGCAGGCCCTGCTTTCGGGCGAATTTCCCGCCGAGCTGAAAGAATCCTTCCTTGAAAAAGGCCTGGGCCTGTTTCCGGCGCCAAGGGAGATTGAGTTTTCATGCTCCTGCCCGGATTGGGCGTCAATGTGCAAACACGTGGCGGCGACTTTATACGGCACGGCGGCGCGGCTGGACGAGAAGCCGGAACTTTTTTTCGTCCTGCGCGGCGTCAAGATTGATGAGTTTGTCGGCAAAATGGTCAAACGCGAAAGCGAAAAAATGCTTAAAAAAGCCGGAGTCAGAAGCAAGCGGATCATCAAGGCGCAAGACGATGATATATCCAGGCTGTTCGGGATAAACCTGGCCGGCGGAAAACCTTGCGCGGAAAAGGCGGGGCGGGGATGCCCGCGTCCTGCCAAAAATCGTGGCCGGCATATCAGACTTCCTTGTTCGGACGGAAAAAATTAAGTATTAAGTTTAGGTTTGACCCTGATGCATTGTAGGGCCGCCGCTTGCGGCGCGCCGGCCGAGATGTAGGGCCTCTGCTTGCAGAGGCCGTTCTGGTCCGGAAATGACGGCGCGTTGCAAGCAACGGCCCTACATGGGGAAAGTCAGAATGTCCGGGCTTAAATCCATGTTTTGAACCATACCAAAAATACCCTCAAAAAAAATCAAAAAAAGTTTTGTTATTTATTTAGCCCGGTGCTATTATTGACGTTTGCCAATTATACTGTCCAGAAAGGCATAGGAAGGCAGAATGCAGAAGGCAGAATGCAGAATCTTTTTAAGGAGACTCTTGGGTCTCCCCAATGAGGGGGAAATGACCGGGGTGGGTTCTGGAAAGGTTTTTGCGACTGTTCTCTCAATCTTCAAATCGTTCTATCTCCCGCTTCCAAAAAAAGAAAAATGTTTCTCACAGAGGCCACAGAGTTCACAGAGGAATATTTTTTCCGCGTTCTTCCATGAGAAGGTTTCAGCCGCTATAATCACCACAGCCTTGCTCTGGACAGTCTTCTCGTGCGGAACGGCGGAGGGGAGAAGCCTGTGTTATTTGCTGAATTGCTTCAGTAATGATAACATGTCTGCATCCACTTTCAATAGCAAGAATTCCGATGTGTTGAAATATGGACGTTGGAATCCGTCGAATCCTGACGAATGGTGGGTTGGTGATGGAACAAATCATCATACGCTTTCTGATGGGGAATATTATGTTAATTTTTTGCGCATTACAAACTTTTATGTACCGGAAGTTCAGGTTCGTACCGTTGCAAATGATGATTTAGGTTACACCAACTGGTATCACATATATTCCAACACTCTTTCGGTTATTACTACCGGAACGAACACGAGTGATCATGCTGTTTTTCAGTTGATTGGTTATCCGCCGGAGGAATACGAGAACTCCAGTTTTTATCATTCGCATTCCAGCGGGATATTCACGGATGCGGTTCAATTCACCACGATTCCCACGGGAACGTACACGTTCGCGTTCAATGCCGTGGTTGATCATCAAACGCCGCCGAACACCAATGTCAACATTACCGGCACACCTCTTGCCTGGTTCAGCACCAATACATATATCCCGTATACGAACGATCTGTTCATAACGACGGTTGACGAACGCACGAACGCGATCAATTCGCCGTGGACCATACGATCATATCCGGACGGATTCACCAATGCGACGTCCTATATGAATCAGGATACCAATGGCGCCGGATATGAGGAATATTCCACTGTGCCGACCGGCACATACAGCGTTGTATATCGCGCGTTGGATGGGTACATCAGTCCGTCGCCGACGACCCAGACCTATAATGTCGGCGCAGAAAACGGTTATTTTACGGGCATTTACACGCGCGCCTGCGGCACGATTACGGTTACCGTTTCGCCGACGAACGGCTGCTGGACGATTGCCGCACCTTCGGATTTCACGAATTACAGTTCCAGCGCGTTGAGCGGCACGAACAACGCCGTGTTGACCAATGTTCCGGTTGGCGCTTACACTTGTATTTGGGGCGCAGTGCCGGGTTATGTTACGCCGGTCAGCACAACGCAGACAAGCACGGTTTCATCGTCAAATCTGACTTTTTCAACCGCGTATACAACCAACGAAAACTTCACGCTGATGGTGAATTTGCAGGATGATGCCGCAGCGAGCGCCGGCGCCCGCTGGATGGCGGACAGTGACGGCACGTGGCGTTTACGCACGGATTCCAAAACCATGAGCGTTTCGATTTCGCATTACGTGGATTACCTGCGTCTCAAGGATTATTACCAGCCTACCAGGGATTCGTTTTCATCAACGACCAATCTGACGCTGACAAAAACCTATATGCCTTATTCCAACACTTTGTCGGTCGTTATCAACGGCCTAAGCGGCACGACTGCAACCTGGTCGGTATCTTCGTATCCTTCGGAATTTACAAACAGCAGTTCCTATAAGACGACCTACACTAACAACTTTCAGAATCTTTCGCCAATACCGGAAGGCGATTATGTGGTCACTTTCGGGAGCGTGTATGGTTACACCACGCCGGGCGCGGTTACGAGCACGGTCGGGGCGACCTTGTCGAACAGTGTCAGCGGAACGTATTCGCCGATAACCGGCCACCTGCAAGTCAGGCCTGAAGATGGGAACGGCAACGTGCTTTCCAGCGCCGAATGGATTTTGTCCGGATATCCCGCCGGATACAGCAATGGCGTATACAGCGGCGTCGGACAGGTGACCATTTCGAACGTGATCATCGGAACGTATACCGTCACATTCAGTCCGGTAGCTAGTTATACGACCCCCTCGGCCCAATCAGGCATTGTTTATATGAATGCCCTCACGACCATCAGGGGGGTGTACTCGTTCGATGGGGGCACCCTTGTGGTAAGCATCGGGGCGCCGCTTACAAGGCAACAGGATTTGCGTGGCATCGGCAGCGGGCCGTGTTTGGTTCAGTTCAACGACGGTACGGTCGTTACGCAAACGGACGCCGAAGCCACTTATTCTGTAAACGCAAATTCCCTGGTAACCTTGACCGCGCTTACCAATTATGTGTATCGCTGGTACTACAACACCACGGCGATCACAAACCCGCCGACGCAGTCGGCCAATCCGCTTGCCAGCGTCTATCAATTCAACATGACAACCTCAAGAAGGACGGTATGGCTGCTTTACAGCCGTCCGTTTGATGATTATGACAATGTCGGAGATATTGATCAGGACGGTCTGCCTGACGAATGGGAAATACAATATTTCTCGCCGAATTCGTGGATATCGGAAAATGTTTATCCGCTATCTGAAAATCCGGACAACACCTATGCAAACACGGATGATGATTTTATTCCCAGCGCTGATGCCAACCTGATTGCATCCATTTCGATAGACACAAACAGCATCACCACTTATAACGGTGCGGATGGCAATTCTCCGGGCTATCCATTGCAGCGGGTCCGGCTGCTGTTTACCGAGCAACCGGCCGGGCTGTCGGGTGCGCTTGGGTATTCAATCGGCGCCAAGTTCGATAATTATCTGGAATGCCGCGGACTGGATGGTTTTTACCTGACCAACGGACCTTCCGGATGGATTGCCAGCGATGACCCGATGACCAATCCTATCAAATCGGATACGGACGGCGACGAGTTGACTGATGGATGGGAGTACTATTTCTGGTACTGGCGTTCGGCCGATGCCTACAGCAAAGGATTGACGAACAGCGCCAATTTGAGCTGGGTGACCATCAATCCGATTGAAAAGGAAAAAAAGTCGGACAGAGACACTGACGGCGACGGAATTACCGACATGGAGGAATATGGCGACACCTGGACCGATCCGACACATTGCGACACGGATGGCGACGCCATGGATGACTACTGGGAAATAGCCGTCATTCCTCCCAATTCCAACGCTCTGGACTATGCCAACAACTGGCGTAATTCCGACGGAGATTTCATGGCGTGGTCAACGACGAAAATTCTGACCAACGGGACAATCAGCACGTTGCTCAGCACAAACGTTTATTATGTCGGCGCGGCTGCAAATCCCGGCGCGGCCTGGATCGAGACCGGCACAAATTCTGCTTTCAATATTTATACCGACGTTGTTTTGAAGGCCAGTTCAACCCTTACCAACAATGCGTCCGGAACGCATTATAACCATACTAATTATTACGGTACCAACGCCTCATACACCGCTTACCTGAACGGGTATCCGGTCTGGGTGGACATGGATGACAGCGGAACTTACACGACAAATGCCGATGTCGCCCTGGTGAATCCCAACATCAAGCATGACGCGGTATACACAATGGCGCCGGCCACGCCCTATCCCGGCGTATGTTCCTTCAATCCATATACCGCCTGGACCAATATCGCCATTGTGACAAATGGAGTTCCCGAAGCCGCACCGAACACGGTTCCCTATACCACTTATCAGGAATATCTGGGCGCGGATTTGATCGGCCGGATTTCTTGGGATGCGGCCGGGCTGAAAACATCAGACAATGACGATGTTCTTGCGTTGAACCGCAACAGTTATTCTCTTCCAGACAATCAGGACACGGATAAAGACGAAATGCCGGATGGATGGGAGCTGTACGGCGGTTTGGATCCGAATAATTCCGCAGACAGGGCCACAGATCCCGATGAAGACAAGCTCAATAACCATGACGAGTGGGCGAACGCCACCCATTTGCTCGGCACCTGCCGGGCCACTTGGCCGTTAAAATTGCTGCCAACCGATCCCGGAGCAATCACCGCTCCTGCCCCGAACGATCCGCATCCCAAGGATACGGACTGGGACGGGATTACGGATGCGGATGAGAAAACATCAGGTTCAAATCCGGATAACTGGGACACGGACGGTGACCATCTGCCGGATGGATGGGAATTGTATGCCGGCACTTCTCTCACTAATTCCGACGCCAAGATTGACTCCGATGGCGATGGGCTGCAAAACTGGCAGGAATATTGGACCGGAACGGTTCCTGAGTGGCAGCTCTGCGATCCGTCATGGCAACAAATTTCTTTCTGTTGCCGTCGCGCCATGCCTTGGGATCCATTCAAAGATCCGGACTGGGGAAGAACAAATACTCTCTTTATTCCGCCTGATTTCTTTACCGACCCGACTTTCATGTATGTCAACGGCGTTTATACAAGTTTGGATTCTCTACGAACCAATTATCCGGCCAGTTTCTCCTTGAAAGGGGACTATAAAAATTACCACACGCTTCTGGCAGGCGGGACAAACGGATATGACAGTGACGTTGACAGCATGGATGATTATTGGGAAATATACCATGGGCTGAACCCGCTGCGTGGCGCAAGGTGTATGGTGGCCGACGCGCAACCGCGTGACACAACCACCTATCCCAATGTTGGTCAGCCTGATGCCGATCTCTCCACTCCCGGGTATCAGTTTGGTCTGGAAAACACGCCTTGGCATTCATTAACCAATCTTATTGCCTACATTGAGCCTGTCCGTACTAATGCAGATTTGCGTCCCAGTTATCTGCGAGACATCGTTGGGCCGTTCAATTTAGGATTGATAGGCATGGATCCTGACGGCGATGGCTTGGCCAATCTGGAAGAGTACAGTTACAGCAGCAACAGGCCGTTCTATCATACGGACCCAACGCCCGTCTGGCGCACGGATCAGTATGATACGAACAGCTTTGTCCATATTAACTACAGGGGAGACAAAGCTCCAAAGATATTCCTGGAAGACTGGGAAGTGGAGCAAATTTTAACAATTTCATATTGGACTTCGCTTACATCCAGTTACACTGTTGTTTATGCTCAACCGTTCGAATTCGAGGGTGTGGAGGGATATGATACTGACAATGACGGTGTTGGCGATTATGCCGAGATCAATTCCGCTGCCGGAGAATCAGGCACCGACCCGCTTGACGAGCGCAACCCGATCCGCAATCGAGCCCTCTATTTTAACGGCACAAATGATTTTGCCAGACAAGTTGAGTCTCGCGTTCATCCTGGGGAATCGATCCTTGGAAAGTTCTGCGTGGAAGCCTGGATAAAACCGAATAACCCTCTTGTAAAAAATCAAGTGATTCTTGAAAAAGGCGGAGTCTATGACAATCCGCTTGCCCCCGGAAATGATCTCGTTGGCGCCAATTTCCGTATGGGTATCACCAACGGCTTGCCGTATGTTCTCTATAATGGCCGGGGCAGTCTGCGGACTTATCAGGCCACGGCAAAGACCGCGCACAGGATAACCTCCAATACCAATTGGACGCATATTGCCGGAACCTACGATGGCACCAATTTGACCATTTATGTAAACGGAGAAGAAAGCTACTCCCTCTATACAGCCGAACTTCCTGTCAATGGGTTCGATGTTGATCTTTTGAATGGCAAGGCCAGGGTCACGGAACATACGATAATGGTTGGCGCCCAGGATCTGAATGCAGGCGCTCCATTCCCATGTTATCTGTTTGCCGGTTATATGTACGCGACAAACAACCCATCGCCTACCAATTATTTCGGCGGATGCATTGATGAGGTTCGCGTATGGGACGGCACCCGCACCCGCGCCCAGATTCTGGCCAATAAAAACCGGCGTCTGACCCAGAACGATATCACCAATGCTATGTATTCAATTTATAATTACTTCACTTTTGATGACGTGCCGGATCCGGATCATTCGGAAGAAGCGATCTATCCTTCCGGTCTGGACGAGATAAGCTCGGACATGCATCCGGCGATAAATTGGTGGAGAACGAATGATATGCGCTCCACGGTCTACACTGGCGTCACCAATTCATACAACTACATGGTTTATGCCTCCGATCACGGCTGGCACAGCAGAGCTACAAGACCGGCATATGACGATTACTACCATTTCAGCACCAATTATTCCGGATCGTCAAATGCCGTTTTGAGTGGCTATAAGAATTCTGCCAATCCTTATTCTGACAATATTTACAATCAGAATTATAGTTACGACCTCCTGCTCTTCCGTGGCGCGCGCTCCGTGGCCACGAATTCCTGGCTGAGCGGATTGAGCGATGATCCGGATTCCACGGACACGGACGGCGACGGCATGCCGGACTGGTGGGAGCAGGAATACGGGCTCGATCCCAATGACGCCACCGGCGTAAACGGCGCCTGGGGCGACTATGATAACGACGGCCTCAACAATTACGCCGAATACCAGGCCGGCACCGATCCGCGCAACTCGGACACCTACGGCACCGGTTACGGAGATTATGACTACCACCCCGGCCCTTACAGCAGGACGCTGGGCGAGATCTATACGGACCGCGACAGGGTGCCTGACCTCTGGAAAGCGGACTATAATTTGGATATGTATCACTATGTTTCCGGCAAGGACACGGATGGAGACGGCTGGTGCAATTACACGGAATATCAAGGTGATACCACCCCCAACGATTCATCCAGTTATCCACAGCCGCATATAACCGGAGTGGTCGGATATTTCGGCAACAGGGAAATTACCGGAAATAATTATAGATTTTATGTATATTCAACAAACACCATGGATGGTGTGCCTAAAGCGGTGCAAATCGGAGCGGGTGAACAGGTGGAAGGCTATGGTTATGCGAATGGCACAAGATATTTCAATGTTCGTCTGCCGATTTATCCGCTTGATCAATCAACAGTGGTAACCATATCGGCGCAGGTGGAAAGTAATACGGCCGTTTTTGTCTTTACCAGTCCGGAGACATATACATACACCGGGCCTGGAACGGATTATGCGGCTGGTCTTGATTATACCACCGGCTGGCTCTCAATCCGCTGGGCTTCCGGCGGAGTTCCGTCGGCCGGGACGATTGTCAATATTGATTATGTTTATCTCAACCGCGATGCGGCTTCTTTTGACTTGTCCGGTTTCGGCGAAGGAGATTCCTATATTATGGCTTTTGTAGATGTTGATGGCAGTGATTCCTTTGACGCGACCGAGCCAATGGGTATTCTGGAAGATCAACCGATAAATCTGGGATTTTCTTCCGTATACAATTTAAGAGTTCAGGTGAAGGATTATGCGGCCGGCTACGGCCGTTTTGCCTGGACGGCTTCCAGCGACGCCACGAATGATTATCCGGTGATAATCAACAAGATCAGCGAATCAGGAGCCCCGACTGTCATGTCCAGATCAATACGATATTCCCGTAATTTTGTTCATGAATGGGATTATCAACTGTCTGGACTTTATGGGTTGCCCACTGGACGATACCAGTGGTGGATGAATTCGCAAAATGGGACATTCACCGTCTCTTGGCCTGCCATAATAAGCGCCCCAGCCCTTGTCTATCCGCGCGGCGACACTTTTAATTATGCCCGTAATATGTTCAAGTGGACCATGGCCACCAATGCCACCATGTACCACATGCAGGTTGCCAGGCAGAATTCCGACGGCAGCAAGACTTTTGTGATAGATCAGTATTCTCCGGTGCCATATTGTGACGGTGATAACGTATCCCAGGCGTATCTGTCGAAATATGCCGGTGAACTCGGCAACGGCGTTTATTACTGGCGTGTTTCGAGTTGGAATCCGGACGGTGAAAGCGCCTGGTCCGATGTGCAGACCTTTGAAGTCAACCTGAACGCGACAAATTCCTGTTCAATCGCCGGCAACATTTATTATTTCGGCAAGGCCGATTCCTCCAATATCATCGTGGAGGCTTTTGACAACGCCGGGTTCAGCGGCAAACCTGATGCGCGTATTCTGCTCAATCCGACCGTTTCGCGCACCAATATTTTCAAGGGTTCGTTTACCCTGCGCGGGTTGCAGGCCGGGACCTACTATGTCCGCGCCAGTCTGGACGTGACCCCGGCCGGCGGCACGCGCGACAATAAGTTCGATTGGCCGTGGGAGTCGTTCGGCTTCGTGAGGAACGACACCAACTTTTACAAGCCCAAGGGCATCGCCCTGACCGCCACCACGTTTGTTGACGGCCAGAAGATCATTATCCGCGACAGCGACACGGACAACGATAAGCTCCCGGACGCCTGGGAAATGTATTTCTTCGGCAATCTTGACCAGACCGGCGACATGGATTATGACGGCGACGGCGAAACCAACCTGCAGGAGTATGAACGCGACGGTTATGACATGAATCCGGCCAGTTGGGATTCCGACGGCGACGGTTTGTCAGACCACTTTGAAGTCAATTACAGCTCGTCATCACTCAGATTTTCCGCCAAATCATCGAGCGTCAAACTCAATCCGAACGCCTGGGACACTGACGGCGACGGCTATTCCGACGGCTCGGAAGTGAAACGTTATCACACCGATCCGCTCGACTTGAGCAGTTACCCGGGTTACCGGCCCTCATGCTTCGACGCCTGGGCTTCGCCATCGGATTATGACGGCGACGGCCGTTCCGACCTCGGCGTCTACGACGTTTCCAGCGGCATCTGGAACATCATGACCGTGCTGGGGCAGTCTTATACGCTGCCCTTCGGCAATACCGCCACCACGCCCATGCTAGGTGACTACGATGGCGACGGCTGCTGCGATTTTGCCCTGTATGAGGCCGTGTCCGGCACCTGGTATTTGTACAATGCCTGGACCGGAGAGTCTTTCCGCCTCAACTTCGGCGATTCGGAAACGATCCCCGTGCCGGCCGATTATGACGGCGACGGCAAAACCGACCTGGCCGTTTATTACCCGGCCGACGGCATGTGGTACATTTACAGCGTCTGGTCCGGACAACTCTACAGCATGAAATTCGGCGGCCCGACCATGACGCCCGTGCCCGGCGACTATAACAACGACGGCGCCTGCGACCTGGGCGTTTATGAGGCCGCCAGCGGCACCTGGAACCTTTTCATATTCGACCATTACACTCACCAGGCTCAAAGTTTAAGCGCCCAGTTCGGCGGCCCGACCATGATCCCCGCGCCCGGCGATTATGACGGCGACGGACGCAACGACGCAGCGCTTTATGAAACAAGCACGGGGAACTGGTATATCCTGACCTGGAAGGGACAGTATCTCTCCGGCTCGTTCGGCGGCTGCGGCTGCGTCCCCGCGCCCGGAGATTACGACGGCGACGGCCGCACTGACGTGGCCGTTTATTATCCGCCAGCCGGCGCATGGTATATCTATTGCATGTCCGGTCGATCCTATCAGGTCCAGATGGGATCGTCTTCAGCAACGCCGATTTCCAAAGGAAGGTAATTTAACCGCCCGCTTCGCTAGAGACGCGGAGTACGCGGAAATAATAAATTTTGATATTTAATTATCAGAAAAACAAAATACAAAAAGTCTGGCTTTACCTCTGCGACCTCTGCGTCTCTGCGGTAAAAAATCTGGATGAAAAATAGAGGAAACATGAAAAAACTGTGGTTGCCATTACTTGTATTACCGATTATGTCCGCTTTCATCGCCGGCTGCGAATGGACTTTCGGCGGCAGCGCAAACAACTGGCAGGCCCTGAACGTCAACGTTGATTTCAGCGGAACGTACAAGGCTTCGGACGGCGGCGTGCTGGTGCGCAAATACGGCTCATCCGGCACAACCACCAACACCACCTATACAACCAACTCCGTCGCCGGCGAGGTGCTCGCCACGGGTGATGGCAGCACCACGGCGTTTTCCGGTATTCTGGCCAATCCGGTAACGCTTATCAAGGGCACGCTCACCATAGTTGTAGGCGGCTATACCTGCACCGACCCGGGAACGGCCTCGGCCGGCACCGTCTCGCTCAAGATTTCTCCCTCAGACGGCTCCACCGGAACGATCAATATTAATAACGGCGCCTGGACGCTTACTTTCCCGGCGGCGATTGCCAACGGTACGCAGTTTCTGGCGGCCTATCAGTACATTTCCTCGTCCAGCGTCACCAATTCAAATCAGGGTAATCACGGCGATCCGATTTATTCCATGGTTCTTTACCAGCTTGGCAATTCATTCAAGATCATGGATAACTGCAACAGCACTTATGAGGGCAAGATAGGCGACGTGGCCACCAACACCACCACGGCCGTGGCGCAATTTTCCGTAAACGGCGCTTCGCAGGGCTATAACGTTACTATCGCCGGAACCCTTCAGGGCACGTATTCATCCGGAGGCCTGAGCGCCCGCACCATGACGGCAACCTTCATCGAGGATGGTGGCTATGACGCCGGCATCTCCGGCACGGCGCAGTAGGAAAAGACAGAATAGGAATATCTCTCACAGAGCGCACAGAGGTTTCTTGGACCGTATGCATTTAGCCATTTGCAGATGTAGGGCCGCCGCTTGTCCTTCGACTCTGCTCAGGAACTTGAGCTTGCCGAAAGGCGGCGCGCCGTCTTGTTTGCGTGGCGATCTGACGGCCTCTGGCAAGCAGAGGCCCTACATCGGAAGCAAAAATATTTCTTCTGCAAATGGCTAAATGGTTACCCTAATTCATGCCGAAAATTTTCAAGTGTTTGCGCAATTTCGGGAACCGCCTCCGCAGATATATCGAGAGCCGCCTGAAGGCAGGTATGTAGGGAGACAACAGCAACGCGCCAGCTCCCAGGCACAATATGGCCGGAGTGAACGGAATGAATAATGTGGCCACCCCGGCGACAATCAGGACCCAACCCGCAACCTGACGCGCGAAAGATTTATTCATATAGAGCCTCCGCGCTCATGCCGGAGGCAGTCCCGCTCTGGCGGAAAAGACGGCGTCGCGCAAGGGCGAGCCCTACAAATCGGAATTTCAGTCATAACTCTTGTGGAACTTTGCTTCCTTTTCGGGTTCTGCTCCTGATTTCTGCTCCGGTTTTTCTCCGCCGCTTTGTGCCTCTGTGCCTTTGTCACTTTGCGCCTTTTTCGTTTCCGCCGATGTTTCCACAAAATTCATCTTGAGCGCGGAAAGCGTGTCTTTCGTGAGTTTTTCCTCGTCCGCATCCAGATTGCCCTTTGTTTTGGCAACAAGCATGTCCAGCATATCGATCGTGGCCTGCGCCGCATCCAGGTTGGTTTCTGCCTTGCCGGTCGCCGGGTTGATGATTTTGCCGAGCTGCTGCATGGCCGACATGCTGAGCATGGTTATCATGTGCGCGAAGAGAATTTTATTTGTATCCGTGCTTGAATTGTTTCCTGTCATGGTTTCCTCCTGTTTTTTCTCACTCGCTCGCAAAGCTCGCTAGAGCTCACAGAGAGAAAAATGCAAGAGAGTATTTTGTTTTTCATGGTTTTTCGTGCCATTTGGATTCCGCTTCTCTCTGTGAACTCTGTGCGCTCTGTGAGAAATATTCTTTAATCTTTTTTCCCCGGTTTCACGACCACCTCGACCGCCTTGTTCATCCTGAGGATTTCATCCGCCAGCCGGCGGACATCGTCGCGCGAGACTTTTCCCAGGCGGTTTTCGGTTTCAAGGCCGTGGGCGTATCCCAGGCCGTAAAGCTCGTTCAAGGCGCATTCACGCGCAAGTTCGCCTTCGGACTGTTCGCTCTGGCGCCGCTGCATGATAATGTCCTTTTTGGCGCGTTTGAACTCTTCAGGCCGGATGCCGTCTCCGCAGATTCTGTTAATTTCCTTTTCGATCAATATGCCGACGTTTTGTTCCGCTTGCGGGCGCGTGCCGGCATAAGCCACGAACTGCCCGCCGGCGAGTCCCGTCCTCTGGTAGGCTCCGGTATAATAGGCCAGCCCCCTTTTATCGCGCACGTTTATCATCAGGTCGGAGGAAAGACCGTTGAGCGCCGAGAGCATAATATTGCAGGCGTCCATCCGCTTGTCGGTCACCGCCAGGCCGGGAAAGCCCAGAAGGACAACGGCCTGTTCGCGCGGGACGATAATTTCTATTTTTTCCGGTTGCCGGTCTTTTCCGGATGCGGGATCTGCGTTTGCGCATGGCCGTTTTTTTGAACGGGCGGCCTCTGCAAGCAGAAACCCTGCGCCGGAACCGGCCGGCATATTTTCAAAATATTTCGCGGCCAGCGCCTTTGCCTGGTCGGGCGCAATATCGCCGAATACGGCCACAACCGTGTTGCTTCCGGTTGCCAGGGAACGATGCAGTGCGGCAATGTCGGCGCGCGTAATCGAGGAGACGCTTTCGCGCGTGCCTTCAATGTTCATGGAATAGGGGTGGCCCGGGAAAAGCGCCTTGCGCAACGCCTCCTGTCCCAGGAAAACAGGCGATTCATGCTCCTGGTCTATTCCGGCGATTTGCACGATTTTGCATTTTTTGATTTCATCCTCCGGAAAATTCGCCCCAAGCCAGCAGTCCGCCGCAATGGCCATGAAACGTTCGACATCTTTGGAAAAACAGCGCGCCTGCAGTCCGTAACTGTTCATGCCGGAAAACGGCGAAAGCGTTCCGCCCTCCTGCTCGACCAGTTCGGCGATTTTTTCCCGGCCGTATTGTTCCGTGCCGCGCGTCAGCAATTCCGCCGTAAGACAGGTGATGCCGTTGTTTTTTTCGTTTTCCGCCGGCAGACCGCCCAGTGAGGCGATGCAAATATGGACAAAAGGCAGGTTCTTGTCCTCATGGCAAAGAACAGTCAGGCCGTTGGGAAAGACGAATTTGCCGATATTCATAAGGTGGCCGTCGCGCTCCGTCGCGACGGATTTGCTCGCGGAAGCTCCCGCCCGCGGAGCGGTCGGGCCACCATTTTCCAAATGTCTGTTCACGTTTTTCCCGACGCTGGTCTCGTTAGTCGCCGTGGGCGAAAGGATCGCCAGCGTGCGGTTCTGGTCGGTCAGATATTTTTTCGCCGCGGCGGTCAGGGATTCCGGGGTAACCTCGTCAAGGCGTCTCAGGTAGGTTTTGAAATATTCTGGTGAACCGGCGTAAAATTCCCCGGAGGCAAAGGCATCGGCCCGGCCGTGCATGGTTTGGAACGCGAGCAGCGTGTCGGCGAGCATCCGGTTGCGCGCCTTTTCGATATTCTTGGCGGTAAATGTTGATACGACAACGGGGTGGCCGTTGCGCTCCGCCGCGACGGATTTGCTTGCGGAAGAACCCGCCCGCGGAGCGGTCGGGCCACCATTTTCAGATTTCTCCCCGCGCCACACGGCGACCTCTCTCTCAATAGCTTTAATCAGGGCGACTTCGTTCGTGGGGTCGAATTCGGCGCTGATGCCGAACAGTCCTTCATCCTTTGGGGTGAACGACCAGACGTCAATCTCGAAGCAGAGTTTTTGCTCCTCCTTGATTTTTTGTTTCAGCAGCGCGCTTTTCCCGGAACCTGCTATCATCGCCAGCATGTCCAGCGCGGGCGCGTCCGGATTGCTTAAGCCCACGGTATGCCAGGCCATTTCCAGACGCGAGATGTTGTAGTCGCCGGTCTGCCGCGCCGAACGTGGGCCGATTTGCGGCGGCTCCGGAGTCAGAACGATCTGCGGCCGCGCGCGCGTGTTTTTGGGAAATTTTTTTTCGATGGCCTTCAGGACTTTTGCCGGGTCAACGTCGCCCACGACGGAAATGATCATGTTGTCCGGCGTGTAGTTGCGGCGGTGAAAGGCGGTCAGGTCGTTGCGGTTCAACCCGTCAAAAATTTCCGGGCGGCCGATCACGGGAAAACGATAAGGATGATTGAGAAAGGCAGTCTGCCATAAAAGCTTTGAAATCACCCGTCCGGGATCATCGTTGCCCATAGCCATTTCGCGCCGCACGACTTCCTTTTCCCGCCTCCATTCGTCCTCGGGGAATGAGGCGTTCAGGACGGCGTCGGCAAGGATATCCAGCCCGGTTTCCCATTCCTCGGCCGGAAGGTCAACGTGAAAAACTGTCCGGTCAAGGGAGGTATAGGCGTTGATGTCGCCGCCGGCGTCGCTGATTTGTCCGGCGATTTCAGATGGTTTCCGGCGCGGGGTGCCCTTGAAAATCATGTGCTCGATGAGATGTGAAAGGCCCCCTCCCAGATACTGTTCCTCCTGCGCGGAGCCGGCGCCGACCCAGATTTGGATGGACACCAGGGGAGCGCTTTTATCTTCCTTGATCAGGCAGATCAGGCCGTTGTCGAGCCGGCAGCGTTGCAGGCCCGCGGAGAGCTGTTCGATCCGGGATTCAGCCGAAAAAGCGGTGAATTCGCATGTTGAAAAGAAAATGACTACAGAAGCAAAAAAACCAAAGATTTTTTCACCGCAGAGGCGCAGAGATCGCAGAGGCAAATCATTTTTTATGTTTTTTCTGAACATTCACAACCATCTTTCTCCGCGTCCTCCGCGCCTCTAGCGCAGCGGGCGGTGTATGCTTTGGACACCTTGCGGGTGGACTGATAGGGCTTGCGGAAGGCCTCCTCGAAGTCGTAACCGTGTTCGAAATCGCGGATGGAATCATTTTCGGTTTTGCGCAGAATGCCCTTGTCGACCAGATGAAAGACGATACGGCCGAAATCCAGGCAATTCCGCACGCCCCAGTAGTCCAGCACGGTCATGGCCATGGGACCGTATTCGCGCAGGGCATACTGGCGCATGCCCTCCAGAAGTTCTGTGGCGTTCAGGTGCCGTTGCGGACCTTTGGCCGGTTTCTTTAAAATCCTAGAGGCAAATGAAAGAGCGTCGCGCGTGAAAAGATAAGCGTCGGCATGATAACGCCGGTCTTCCTTGAGAATCTGGGCCAGGGCCTCGTTGAAACCGATTTTTTTCATGTCTGAGCCGTTTACCGCCCGCTGCGCTAGAGGCGCAGAGGACGCGGAGATAAGAAAATGAGACAAAATCTGCCTCTGCGGACTCTGCGTCTCTGCGGTAAATGATTACAATGCATTTTTAATTGCCTCCGCCAGCGCGGCCATCTCGGAATTATCCTCGTATTTCCGCGCCTTCCAGTTCCAGTGATGCCCGTCGGTATTGAACCGCGGAATGACGTGAAAATGAATGTGGTCAACCACCTGTCCGGCCGCCCGGCCGTTCGACTGCATGATGTTGATTCCGTCGGCCTTGAGGGCGCGCTTTTGGGCCACGGCGATTTTCCGGACGACAACGATCAGCTTCTGCAGCAATGCGTCCGGCACGTCTTCGATGTTTACATAATGCTTTTTTGGAATAACCAGCAGATGCCCCTTGATGATCGGGCCGATATCCATGAAGGCCAGGGCGTCGGCGTCCTCGTACACCCTGCAACAGGGCAATTCGCCGTTGGTGATTTTGCAAAATATGCAATCTTTCATTATGCACCGCCCGCTGCGCTCGAGGCGCGGAGGACGCCGAGACAGGAAAACGCCCGGACGAAATCCGCCTTTGCGAACTCTGCGTCTCCGCGGTAAAAAATCATTTTTGTCGCGGCGCCGGATCGGTCAATCCCTTTTCCTGCATGGCGGCGCGGCGACTGAGTTTTATCCTGCCGCGGTCGTCAATGCCGATGCATTTGACCCACATCTGGTCGCCCATCTTGCAGATATCCTCGACTTTGCCGACACGGAAGTCCGCCAATTCGCTGATATGCACCAGGCCGTCCGTGCCCGGGAAAATTTCCACGAAGGCGCCGAATTCCTTTATGCCGGTCACGGTGCCGTTGTAAATCACGCCCTCTTCAGGCTCGGCCGTGACCAGGCTGATTTCGCGCAGCGCCATGTCGAGCGACTCGCCGCTGGTGCTGAAAATACGGACCGTGCCGTCGTCTTCGATGTCTATCTGCGTGTTGGTCAATTCGGTGATGCGGCGGATGTTTTTCCCGCCCGGACCTATCAAAGCGCCGATTTTTTCCGGATTGATCTTCAGCGCATGCACGCGCGGCGCGTAGGGCGAGAGCTCCTTGCGCGGCTCGGGCATGATGGTGGCCATGAAATCGAGGATTTTATGGCGGGCCGCGCGCGCCATTTCAAACGCCTGTTCGACCAGTTTCCAGTCCAAGCCGCGGATTTTCAGGTCAACCTGAAAGCCGGTGATGCCGTCGCGCGTGCCGGCCACCTTGAAATCCATGTCGCCGCAATGATCCTCGGCGCCGATGATGTCGGTCACCAGTATCGCCTTGCCGGGGGCGGTGAACAGCCCGATCGAAATGCCTGCGGCCGCCTTTTTGACCGGGATGCCGGCGTCCATCAACGCCAGCGATCCAGCGCAGACCGTTGCCATGGAAGTCGAGCCGTTCGACCCCATGATGTCCGAAACCACCCGCACCGTGTAGGCGTAATCCGAGGGCATGATTTGTTCAAGCGAACGTTCGGCGAGCGCGCCGTGGCCGATTTCACGGCGGCCGGTCGAGCCGATCTTGCCGACTTCTCCGACGCTGTAGGGCGGGAAATTGTAATGCACCATGAAACTTTTCTTCGGCAGTCCGCCGGTGATGACGTCCAGTTCCTGGCTGTCATCCTGGCTGCCGAGGGTCACTGTTGCCAGGGACTGCGTCTCGCCGCGGTTGAACAGGGCCGAGCCGTGCGCGCGCGGCAGGAGGCTCACGTCCGCCTTGAGCGGCCTGATTTCGTCGAAGGCGCGGCCGTCAATGCGGCGGTTCTGCTCAAGCACCAGAGCGCGCACCAGTTCGATGGTAAGCTCGTCGTACATGGAGCGGAACTCTTCATCCGTCATTTCCGGGAAAGACGCGAGCAGGCCGGTCTTAAGTGATTCCTGGATTTCCCTCTGGCGGGCCTCGCGGCTGATTTTATCCGGCAGGGCAAAGGCCTCCAGCAGATCCTTGCGCGCGAGAGAACAAGCTGCGTCAATCAGAGTCCGGTCGCCGGCCGGATCTGCAACTTTTTTGTCCGGCAACCCGAGTTTGCGCCGGAGTTCAAGCTGCGCGGCGACCAATTTTTTGCATTCGACGTGCGCGGAGCGCATGGCCTGCAGGAGGTCCTGTTCGGAAATTTCGCGGGCGTCGCCCTCGATCATTACAGGCTTGTCCTCCAGGCCCACGTAAATGAGGTCAAGGTCGCTCTTCAAGCGTTCTGCGTTGGTGGGATTGAATACCAGCTTGCCGTCAACGCGGCCGACGCGCACCGCGCCGATCGGGCCGTAAAAGGGAAGCTCTGAGATGACCAGGGCGGCGCTGGCGGCCAGGACGCTCAGGATATCCGGGTCATTGGCGCCATCGGCGGAAAGCAGCATGTTGTTGATCTGGACTTCATTGTTGTATCCCTGCTGGAAAAGCGGACGGATTGGACGGTCGGTAAAACGCGCGGTCAGGATTTCCTTTTCAGAGGGGCGCGCCTCGCGCTTGAAATAGCCGCCCGGGAATTTGCCGGCCGCGTAATATTTTTCGCGGTATTCCACCTGGAGCGGGAAATAATCAATGCCCTCGCGGGGGGCGTCTGCCGCGGTCACGGCGGAAAAAAGGACGGTTTCGCCCAGTTGGACGGTTACGGAGCCCCTGGCTTGTCTTGCCAGGAGGCCTGTTTCGATGCGCAGCATTTTGCCGCCGATTTCAACTTCTACGAATGTGGTGTTTTTCATGGGTTCTTTGCAGGTTCGTCCGCGTTTGCGGAGCGTTGAGAACTGGAAATGAGAAAATAGAAACTGGGTATAAAAAGTACTCTTTGGCGCTTTTAACGTCCAATTTCAGGTTTCAGTCCGATCACCGGCGCAATTTCAGGCGTTGTACCACGTCCTGATAGCGGGCTTGATCGGTTCTTGCCAGGTAATCAAGAAGTTTGCGGCGGGCGCTGACCATCTTTATGAGGCCATAACGGGAGTTATGGTCGTGTTTATTGGCTTTCAGATGGCCGGTCAACCTGTCAATGCGGTTGGAAAGCAGGGCCACCTGTACGCCGGCCGACCCGCTGTCCTTCTCGTGACATTGAAAGGCCTTCTTTATTTCGGACTTTGTTTTGTTTTCCATCTCTTTCTTTTTGGTTTATTTGTTGGAGCGCATTATAGAGGCAGCCCATAGTTTGTAAAGAAAGATAATGAAAAATTTTCAACCGGCGTTTCCGTAGAGCGTTTGCGGCTCGGCGCGTTCGATTTTCACGTTTATCAGGTCGCCTGGCCGGATGCCGGCCTTATGTTCGAATATGACGATGATGTTCGCGCCGGTGCGGCCGCTCCAGCGGTCTGGGTTACGCCGGCTCTTGCCCTCAACCATGATTTCGACACTGTGGCCGAGCAAACGCCGGTTGAATGCCAGCCCCAGCCGGTCCTGGACCTCTAGCAGGACGTGATTGCGGCGCATCTTTTCCGCGTCAGGAACGTCGTCGGCCGATAGTTCCGCCCTGGTGCCCGGCCTTGGATTGTATTTGAAGATGAAGGAATTGCTGAAACCGATTTCCTCCATCAAGGCAAGGGTCATATTAAAATCCTCAACGGTTTCCGAGGGGTATCCCACGATTATATCCGTGGTGACGGCAATGCCGGGAACAGCCTTGCGCAGCCGCTCCACAGCCCTGCGATATTCATCCGCTGTGTAGCCGCGGTTCATCAGTTTTAAAATGCGGTCGGAACCGGACTGCAGCGGCAGGTGAATGTGCGCGCAGACCTTCGGCAATTCCGCGCAGGCGCGCGCGAGTTCCTCCGTGCAGCCGGTCGGGTGGCTCGACGTGAAACGCAGCCGCCGCAGGCCTTCGATCGAATGCAGGGCCTCCAGCAGGCTCGGTACCGGTTCGCCGAATCCCTTTTCCGACTTGTGTCCCTCGCCCCAGACGCGGCTGGCGCGGCCGTACGATAGAACGCTTTGCCCGAGCAGGGTTATTTCCCTGGTACCGTTGCGCGCCAACTGGCCGGCTTCGGCCAGAATATCCCCGGCCGGCCGGCTCCATTCTCTGCCGCGCACCTCCGGCACCACGCAGTACGAACAATGCCGGTTGCAACCGTAGAGGATGTTGATGAAGGCGGAAATTTTTCCTTTCAAATGCGTATCGGCCTTGCATGCGAGCCTTCCGGACGTCACATCCATGAGCGGCTTGCGGTTTTCCGCCGCCCGCCTGACGATGTCCGGCGCGTCCGCCAGCCTGGAAGTTCCTATGGCGAAGTCGAGTCCGCGCGCCTTCCGGAAAATATCCTCCTTCATTCTCTGCGCCATGCAGCCCATGGCCCCGACGAGAAGGTTTTTGCGTCTTATTTTTTCGGCGATCAGCAGCCGCAGCTTGCCGAGCGCCTTGTCCTCCGCCTTGGCGCGCACGCTGCATGTGTTGACGATTATGATATCGGCCTCGCTTTCGCGTCCGGCCGGCTGAAAGCCGGCTTCCTGAAGCAATGCGGAAACCATTTCGCTGTCGCGTTCGTTCATCTGGCAGCCGTAGGTCTTTACGTATATTTTCAAATTAATTTCCCAGGTATTTCAACAAGACGTTCTGCCAGGCGGAGGTTGCCGTAAATTTCATGATGGCCTGATTGAGCGGCTCGCGCAGGGGGCTGTTTTTTGCAAGCACAAAGGAATATCCCTGCATGGTCAGGAGCGTCGGTAGGAGGTTTATGCTTAACGCCTTCTGCCTGCGGCAGTAATATTTCAGGATGGCCTGGTCGTCCACCGCCATGTCCGCCCTGCCTTCAGCCAGCAGTTGCAGCAGCGCCACGGTGGTCGGGACCTGTTCGTATTCGACGGCGTTTCTTTGAAGAAAGGTTTCCGCGGCCGAACCGGCCACGGCCGCAACGCGCTGGCGGTACAAATCCTGGATCTCTCCGGTCGGCGTGCCCAGCCGGCTGACCGTGGCCATGGAAGTGATGGTGGCCGTGAAAACCGAAACCAGGATAATGCCGATGACCATCCAGCAAATGGCCAGAAACCTGCCCCAGAATGTCACGGGCACCTTGTCGCCGTAGCCGATCGTGGTTATGGTGCTGGCCGACCACCAGATGCCGGCCCAGATTCCTTTTTTCATGCCTGAAGGAAAATTTTCGGCATTGCGGCGGCGCTCGACAAGCCAGACGCTGACTCCGGAAACGGCCAGCGTGATCAGGATTAAAACGCTTATCAGGACGAAATTCGTCTTGCCCAGCATTTGCAACACCTTCATCCAATGCTGCCGTTCGGTCAGCTTCGGGGCGGCAATTGCGAGGCCGGAGAAAAAGTAGGCGTGCGTGAAGTCCACCGTGGCATCGTTCATTTCCAGGGCCGAGATTTGCCCTATGCCGGCATCCAGTTTTCCGGCGGCCACGTCTTTAACGAGCTGGCCGTAATCATTGTATTCCTGATATTCATAATTGATGCCCTGCATGTCCGCCGCGGACTGCCAGAATTCGACGCTGATGCCCTCCCATTGTCCGTTCGGGTTTTTCATGGCATACGGCGCCGCCTCGGCCACCCCCACCTTGAACGTCCGTTGTTCCGGAAGCGCGGAGGAAAGTGAAACCATCGCCATGAGTATCAGGATGACGATTTTTGTTTGTAAATTAATCATATCGAGATTCCTTTATTTCAAATCGGAAATGCGCGCCATAACCAGTTCCGCGGCCTTGTTATAGGCCTCCTTGTCTGTTCCCAGGCCGCGGAATTCCTCCGGCATGATCGGACGGCCGTAACGCACCGTTATTTTTGCCGGTTTGACCCGTTTTGCGCCTTTCGGAAAAGCCGCAAAACTGCCGTCTATATAAGCCGGCACCACGGGCACGCCCGCCTTCATGATCATGAAGCCGACCCCGCCCTTGGGCGGCTGCAAGCCGCCCGTCAGGGTCCGCGTGCCTTCCGGGAAGAGGCAAAGCAGGCCGCCGGCCTTCAACACTCCCAGGGCCGTTTTGAACGCGGCAATGTCCCCGCGGTTGCGGTCGATAAACACCACGCCCACGTTGCGCGCCCACCATTGGCCGATCCGGTTTTTGAAGAGCGTGTTTCTGGCCAGAAAGCGCACGTAGCGTTTCGGCAGGTCGCAGCCGACCAGCGGGGGGTCCAGGTAACTGGCGTGGTTTGAGGCCACTATGACCCCGCCCTGCAGCGGCACGTTTTCCGCGCCCGTGGAGCTGAAGCGGTTCCAGATTTTCAGCCAGAGCCACAATCCGAAACGCGAAACCGAGTAAACCGGCGGTATCTTATCCATTCGGGGTCAAACCTAACTTTAATACTTAATTTTACCTGCAATCAAATCCACAACTTCGTCAATCGTCATGTCGGTTGACTGAATGACCACGGCGTCCGGCGCGATTTTCAGCGGATCGGATGCGCGCGCGGTGTCAATACGGTCGCGCTTGAGGATGGAGCGCAGGATTTCATCGTAGTCAACTTTTTTGCCGGCGTTCAACATTTCAAGGTGCCGTCGCCGGGCGCGCTCCTCCGGAGCGGCGTCCAGGTAAAACTTGAATTTTGTCTCTGGAAAAACGGCCGTGCCTATGTCGCGGCCTTCCATAACCAGGTTGCCGAGGTCCGGCATTTTGCGCAATTTGGAGACAACCCAGGCACGCACTGCCGGCAGGGCCGCCACCGTGCTTACCATCTCGTTCACGGGCCGAGAACGCAGTTCCTCGTCCGGCTTCCTGCCCTCGATTGAAAAACGGACCGAGTTTTCCCTTGTAAAAAATTCCAGGCGCATTTTTTGCAGGGCGTCCGCGACCGCCTCAACATTGCCGGCATCCACGCCGTTCTCGATAAAATGCCAGGTTACGCCGCGATAGAGCGAGCCTGAATCGACGTGAATGAACCCCAGACGCTGCGCCACCCTGCGGCTCACCGTTGATTTTCCCGAGGCCGAAGGCCCGTCTATGGCGATGATTAAGGACATAAATTTTATGGCCGGTCCATTCCAACTTCAGGTTTTCCGAACTTCGGCGCCGATACTTCTCAAATGTTCCCAGAAAGCCGGATAAGACGTGGCCACGCAGGCGATGTTGCGGACGGTTATTTCTTTTTCCGCGTAAAGGGCCAGCACGGACATGGCCATGGCGACGCGGTGGTCGCCGCAACTTTCGGCCGCAAAATTTCCGCGGATTTTTCCGCCGCCGCGGATGATCATGCCGTCTTCCCTTTCTTCCAGTTCAACTCCGGCTAAACGCAGGTTTGCGGCCATGGCGGCGATGCGGTCGGATTCCTTCATGCGCAATTCTTGCGCTCCGCTGATGACGGTTTCGCCTTTGGCCAGGGCGCCCAGCACTGCCACCAGCGGCAATTCGTCTATAATATTGGCTATTTCCTCTCCGCTGACCGTGGTCGCGCGCAGTCCTGCGCCGCCGGCGATTATGTCTCCGACAGGTTCGGCGGCCCGGCTCTCCTGTATTTCAATTTTGATATCCGCGCCCATGCGTTTCATGACGTTCACAAGGGCCGTGCGCCTGGGGTTGAGGCCTACCTGTTTTATGACGACGCGGCTGCCGGGTTTTGCCGCGGCTGCGGCCATCCAGAAGGCGGCTGATGAAAAATCTCCCGGCACCTGCCAGACCGTCGGCTCCAGAATCGGGCCTTCGGGGCCGAAACCGCGCAGGCTCAGACGGTTGCCATCAATGGTCAGCGGCAGCCCCGTTTGCAGGAAAATCATCTCGGTATGGTCGCGCGTTTTTTCCTTTTCAAGAATGGTGGTCACGCCTTCGGCAAAGAGCGCGGCCAGCAGAATGCAGGATTTGACCTGGGCCGAGGCAACCGGCATTTGATAGGATATGGCGTGGAGATTGCCGCCCATGACGCGAATCGGCGCGCAACCCTTTGGGCCGGTCAGTTCAAGGCGCGCGCCCATTTTTTCGAGGGGCTCCTTGATGCGTTTCATGGGGCGCGAACGCAGGGATTCGTCGCCGGTCAATTCCGAAATCCACGGACGTCCCGCAAGCAGGCCGGCCATGAGGCGCATGCCGGTGCCGGAATTACCCATATCCAGTTGTCCGGCGGGCTGATGCCATTTTCCGCCGGTCACGAAAATCTTATCTCCGGAAAATTTCACCTGCGCACCCAGCGCCTCAACGGCCTTGAGGGTATTGAGGCAATCTTCGGCCCGCAGAAATCCGCCGATTTCCGAGGCGCCGGAGGCCAGGGCGGACATCATGGCTACGCGGTGCGAGATGCTTTTATCGCCGGGCACCGCGATCGTGCCGCTGACTTTTGCGCAGGGACTGATTATTGCCTGTTCCATGGTTTTATCTTTTCACCGCCAGCAGTTTCATCCGGCTGTCTCTGCCTTTTCGCAAATATTTTTCCGTTATATCTGATTTCCCTTTTTCCAAGCCGGAGATGATTTTATTCAATTCTGTCGCAAATATTTTCAATTCCTTCCGCAGAAAACCGGCGTTATCGGCGACGATGTCGCGCCATAGTTGCGGATCGCCTTCCGCGATCCTGGTGGTATCGCGGAATCCCGATCCGCAGAACATGCCGTATTTTTCGGCTTTTTCGCGTCCCACGCAGGCGGAAAGCGCCGCGGCGATCAGGTGCGGCAGGTGGCTGGTGCGGGCCATGATCCGGTCATGTTCCCGGGGGGGGAGGACGACAACGGAAGAACCCAGGGAACGCCAGAATGCCGCGACTTTACGCAACGCCGCTTGGGATGTGCGTTTTGTGGGAGTTACCGCAACCACCGCATTCCGGTAGAGGTCCGGTCTGGCCGCCTCCAGTCCCTGCTGTTCCGAGCCGGCGATCGGATGGCTGCCGACGAATTTTACGTCCCCCTCCGCAAAAATCTTTTCCGTTTCGGCTATGATTTTTCCCTTGGAGCTGCCTACGTCGGTTATGGCCGCGTTTTTCCTCATCATCGGAACGCATTTTCGCGCCAAGTCCGGAATGGCGCCGACCGGAGCGCAGATTACGACCAGTTCCGCATCTCTGACCGCGTATTCGATCCGGCCGCAGGCGATGTCGACGATTTTTTTGGAAAGCGCGTTTCGGCGTGTTTTCGACTTGCGGGCGAAGCCGGCCACCTCTGTCGCAAGGCCGCCTTTTTTCAGGGCAAGGCCGAGCGAGGCGCCCATCAGGCCCAACCCGATGATCGCTATTTTTCCGAATTTAGGTTTTTTACGCATAAATTTCCGCAATTGACCCGGAGATACTGTAGTAATTTCCGGACGCAATTCAATCCGCAATTTCGATTATTCCCCACCGCCCGAGATCAGCCCTTTATTATTGTGCGAAACATCGTAAAGGAGGGATATGTCAACCTTGCCGAAAACTTTTACAAAAGCTTCGCGGGCCAGGTGCGCCAAGATCTGCCGGTTGGCCAGGGCGCAATTGGCCGCGGCGCGCATGGCGCCCAGATACGCCCGGCCATGTTCCGAACTTTTCCGCGATTTGTTCCTCATATATTTCGGCCACCTCCTGCACTTCCAGATAATGATTGCCGGAGCCCAGCGTGCCCATTTCGTCGCGCTGTCGCCGGCGCGCCTCGTTTGAAATCCGGTCCGGCTCGGCGTCCGGTATCATGCCGTTGCTTTCGGTACGCCGCAAATCATCCGCCGGACCGAAGCCGCGTATTATCGCCCATTGGGCGCCAGTGGTAAGCATATTGTCCATTTCGGCGATCAGTTTCTCCGAGGCGAAAATGATTGCAGGCACGCGCATGCCGTCGCGCTGCGGCAACATCCAGCTAAACTCATCCATGCGGCGCAAAGAAGTTTTATCCATGGGTGCAGTTTATCCAATCCTGGTTATGCCCGCAACCAAAAGAATGAACCATAGACAGTTATCAATAAAATTCTGCGCAAGAAGCGCAGGATTTGATTGCACTAATAGGACTGGCCGTGGCCGAAGTCAGTGCCAATGGGCCGGTTCAACGCGGCCAGGCGGAGCTTCAAACATTTTCCGCAGAGCGAATCATCCTCGTCCACGCAGGGTTTGTTGGGATAGAGCATGTACAATTTCCGGTAGCGCATGGGCGTAAGATTGGGCATTACCACATTCGCTCCCAACGTCAGAAGCCGGTCGCGGCTGTGTGGCGCCATGGCGTCAAAGGCCGTGGTGGCCGGAATATGCGCCCCGGGATTCAGAAGGCGCATGATGGCAATGGTTTTGAAATAAATCTCTCTGTCATCCATGAGCGGCATGTCCGCCAAGGGAGTGTTCGAATGCGCAATGAACGGTCCACAGCCGATCATGTCCAGATTCAGTTTGGTGGCAAAAACAATGTCGCGGGCAATGATTTCCGGGCTTGACCACGGCAATCCTATCAAAAACCCGCTGCCGGTCTGAAAACCGGCCCTTCGAATATTTTCAAGACAAGCCAGGCGTTCCTCAAGCACGTCGTCCGGATGCAGACGGGCAAATAATTCCGGATCTGAAGTCTCAAACCTCAGCAAATAACGGTCAGCGCCGGCCCGTCGCATTTCCAGAAGTTCCTCAAGCGGCCGTTCGCCGATGGAAAGGGTGATGGCCAGGCGATATTTTTTCTTGATTTCCTTGATAATCCGGCACATACGGTCGCAGTTAAACCAAAGGTCTTCCCCTGATTGAAGCACGACCGTGGTACAATCATGTTTCAAGGCCTTTTCGCACTGCAAAACAATTTCTTCCGAGCTCATGCGATACCGCTGGACGGCCTTGTTGGTTTTGTTTATCCCGCAATATGAGCATGATCTCCGGCAAATGTTGGAAAATTCGATGATCCCGCGCAAATATACCGCATCTCCCATATATTGCCGGCGAACGGCATCAGCCTCATGATATAGAGCCTGAAGATCATCCCCTGTTGCCCGGAGCCAACGCATTATTGCCTCTTTTGGGAGCATATTTTTTGTTGTGATATTTTTCACGATATTTATATTGACACGTGAATATATTATGGTTAAATACTCTTGAATCAAGAAAAAAAGAGTATTTTTGGAACAAAAAACAGGAAAGGAAGGCAAAAATGCATAATAAAAGCTGCATAATGCGCATGTCAAAGTATAGGAACGTGCTGACAAACCTGAAATTGCTCAATTTTTCAAAGGTATTCTCTGATAATCTGGCTGATGCCGCCGGAGAGGCGGCGGTTCAGGTAAGAAAAGATTTTTCAGTTTTCGGCATTCCCGGCAACAGGCGCGGCGGATATTTGGTGGATGATTTGATTGCCCAGTTGGATAAGCTGCTTGGCAAGGACAAACCCCAGAAATTCATAGTTGTAGGTGTCGGCAATATCGGCCGGGCGCTCATCAATTACCCTGGTTTTGCGAAAAGCGGGATAAAAATCATGGCCGGTTTTGACAACGATCCGGCCAAGGTTGCCCAGACGGCCGAAATACCGATTTTGCCGATTGACAAGGTGGGCGAATTTATCGCCAAAAACAGCATTCAGTTTGCCATCATCTGCGTGCCCGGGCTGGCCGCGCCGCAGATCGTTGAAATCCTTATCGCCGCCGGGATCAAGGGCATTTTGAATTTCGCCCCGATCAATATAAAGGAACGCGAGGACTGCGTGATAGACAACATCAATCTGGTTACGCAGTTGGAAAACATAATTTATTTTGTGAACGCGATGCAGAAGCCGAAACAGCAGTGAATGAAAATTACATTGATCTGATGGGATTTCTCTCCCATGAGCTCAAGGGCATTCTGGCCACGAGCGTGATGAGCGTGTGTTCGGTGCGCGACGGATATTTCGGCCCCCTGAATGAAAAGCAGCTCAAGGCGCTGGATGGGGCCGCGCGCAGTCTTGAGTATCTGACGATGACCGTCAAGAAATTCCTGAATCTCGCAAAAATCGAGAAGGGCGAGCTCAAACCTATCAGGCGGGAAACCAAAATGAAGGAGGAAATTTTCGATAACGTCGTCAGCGTTCTTTCGCCGGCCGCGGCCCGCAAAGGCATGGAGATACTGAACACGATCGAGCCCGGGCTGACCGCCAACGTTGACTTGGAACTCATTCATATGGTGGCCTGCAATCTGGTTTCCAACGCGGTCAAGTACGGGGATGACGACGGTAAAATAAAAGTGTCGTCGAGTCGCGGCGAAGGCAGCATAAGAATAGAGGTTTATAACGACTCTGCTCCGCTTACAGCCGATCAGCAGGCCGCGCTTTTCAAGCGGTTCGCGCGCCTTGACACGCCGGCCACGAAAAAGGAAAAGGGCAGCGGGCTGGGGCTTTTCATCTCGAAGGAGATAATAAATTTGCACGGCGGAAAAATATGGACCGAGGCCAGGGAACGCGGCAACGCCTTTATTTTCGAGGCGCCGAAATAATTTGTTTTCGAAATAACAGAACAGGAGTGCCGGAATGGAGCATAAACATACTTGCGAATGCCATGAACATGCGACCGAGAAGGAAATGCTGAACCGCCTCGATGAAGTCCTGGCGGGATATAAAAACACCGAGGGAGCGGTCATACCGGTACTGCAGACCGCCCAGAAAATGTTCGGCTATCTGCCGGAGACGGCCCTGAAGAAGATAGCCAGGAAAATGAACAAGCCCTTCAGCGAGGTGTGCGGCATTGTCAGTTTTTATTCGTTCTTTTCCACGGTGCCGCGCGGCAAATTCCTTGTTCGCGTGTGTCTGGGCACGGCCTGTTATGTCAGGGGCGGCAAGACGATACTCGAGGCCCTGAAAAAGGCGCTGGGCATTGACGTGGGCCAGACCACCAAGGACCGGCTTTTCTCCCTCGACGTCGGCCGCTGCTTCGGGGCCTGCGGCATGGCGCCGGTCATCATGATCAACGACGATATTCACCAGCGCGTGAAGGCCGTAAAGGTGGAGGAAATCCTGAATTTATACAGAAAGCAGAACCCAACTGAAAAGGAAGTTTCGAAATGACCAATGCCAGAAAAATATCCGATATCAACGATCTTAACCGCATCAAAAGCGCCATTGCCAAGAGGGACGAACACCGCGTGGCCGATCCCAACGGGCGTATTCTCGTATGCCTGGGCGGCGGCTGCATCGCTTCCGGCTCGCTGCAGATCAAGGCCGCGTTCGAAGAGGAACTTAAAAAACACAATCTCCAGGACAAGGTGACGGTGATCGGTTCCGGCTGCCTGGGTCCATGCGCGGCCGGGCCGGTGGTGCTGGTGGGCAGGGACAATGTGTTTTATGAGTGCGTCAAGGCGGAGGATGTTAAGGAAATCGTCTCCAGCCACGTCATGGGCGGCAAGGTGGTCGAAAGACTGGCCAGAAAGAACGTCGCCGGCAAGCCCATCCCGAAGATGGAGGACATAGATTTCTTCAAAAAACAGACCAAGGTCGTGCTACGGAATTGCGGCAGGATCGATCCCCTGAGCATAGAGGATTACATCGGCAGCGACGGCTACCAGGCGCTTGCCAAGGTGTTGGCCTCCATGACGCCTGAGCAGACGATCGAGGAAATGAAAAAATCCGGATTGCGCGGACGCGGCGGCGCCGGGTTCCCGACCTGGATGAAATGGTCCTTTGCGCGGAAAAGTCCCGGCGCGCAGAAATACATTCTGTGCAACGCCGACGAGGGCGACCCGGGCGCATTCATGGACCGCAGCATTCTGGAAGGCGATCCGCACAGCGTAATCGAAGGCATGATCATCGGCGCCTATGCCATCGGCGCCAGCCAGGGCTACGTATATGTGCGCGCCGAATATCCCCTGGCGGTCGAGCGCCTGCACAAGGCCATTGACGATGCCAAGGCCTGCGGTCTGCTCGGCCTGAACATTTTGGGAAGCAATTTTTCCTTCGAGCTTGAAATCCGCATGGGTTCCGGCGCGTTCGTCTGCGGCGAAGAGACCGCCCTGATGGCCTCGATCGAGGGCAAGCGCGGCGAACCGCGGCCCCGGCCGCCTTTTCCGGCCTTGAAGGGGTTGTGGGGCAAGCCGACCGTGCTCAACAACGTGGAAACGTTCGCCAACGTGCCCATAATCCTCATCAGGGGCGGCGAATGGTTCGCCTCCATGGGCACCGAGAAGAGCAAGGGCACCAAGGTGTTTGCCCTGGCAGGCGCCATCAAAAACGCCGGCCTGGTGGAAGTGCCCATCGGCACAACGCTTGGTGAACTCATTTACGACATCGGCGGAGGCATTTTAAAAGACAAGGATTTCAAGGCCGCGCAAATCGGCGGTCCTTCCGGCGGCTGCATTCCCAAGGAGCATCTGAACGTGCCGCTGGATTACGAGTCTCTGAACGAACTGGGCGCAATCATGGGTTCCGGCGGATTGATCGTCATGGACGAGGATTCCTGCATGGTTGACCTGGCCCGTTATTTCCTCGAATTCGTACAGGACGAATCCTGCGGCAAATGCGTGCCATGCCGCGTCGGCACAAGAAGAATGCTGGAAATCCTGAACAAGATCTGCGACGGCAAGGGCAGACTCGAGGACCTTGAAATACTGGCCGAACTGGGCAGGCAGATCAAGGACACGGCCCTGTGCGGCCTGGGCCAGACGGCGGCCAACCCGACCCTTTCGACCGTGCGCTATTTTTATAATGAATACGAGGAGCACATCAAGGAAAAGCATTGCCGCTCCGGCGTATGCCCGGGCCTGGTGACCGCGCCCTGCCGCAGCGGCTGCCCGGCCAACGTCAACGTGCCCGGGTTCCTTTCGCTCGTTGCCGAAAAGCGTTATGCCGACGCCCTGCGCCTGCACCGCAACCGCAACCCGTTTGCCGCGATATGCGGCCGGGTCTGTTTCCACGTCTGCGAAAGCAAATGCCGGCGCTCGACTCTTGATGACGCCGTGGCCGTCAGAATGGTCAAGCGTTTCATGGCTGACCAGGAAGTCACCGTGCAGCTTCCCGAGGTGCGCGAAAACGCCGAGAACGCCAAACGCAGAGTGGCGATCGTCGGCGCGGGCCCGGCCGGATTATCCTGCGCGTATTTCCTGGCCCGGCTGGGTTACCGTTCGAAAGTGTTCGAGGCCGCGGAGCGGCCGGGCGGCATGATGGTACAGACCATTCCGGCCTACCGTCTGCCGCGCGAAATCGTGGCCCGCGAAATCCGCATGATCGAGGGTCTCGGCGTGGACATCGAGACCGGAAAGAAACTCGGCCGCGATTTTACAATTTCCTCTTTGCGCGACCAGGGTTACGAAGCCGTGTTCATCGGTGTTGGCGCCCCAAAGGGCGTGCGCATGGACGTCAAGGGCAGCGACGCCAAGAACGTCACCGACGCCATAAATTTCCTATGGAGCTACAACATCCATGGAACCGTGCCGGTCGGCAAGAAAGTCGTGATCATCGGCGGCGGCAATGCGGCCATTGACGCGGCCCGCACCGCGATCAGGCTGGGCGCGCATGCGGCCACCATAGTCTACCGCCGGGCGCAGGAGGACATGCCCGCGTTCCTGGAGGAAATAAACGAGGCGCTCCAGGAGGGTGTTGCCATAAACGCCCTGACGAATCCGGACGAGATCCTGGTAACAGACGGAAAAGTTTCCGGAGTTAAATGCCACGTGATGAAGCCCGGCAAATTCGACCGCAGCGGCCGGCGGCGTCCGGAAAAATCCGGCGAAAGCTTTGTCCTCGAGGCCGACCAGGTCATTTTTGCCATTGGTCAGACGCTGGATTCTTCGGAGCTTTTCAAGCATGACGAACTTCAGCCGGTGAGCGGTTACCGCATCATGACCGACCCGTTGAACGGCCAGACTTCGATTCCGTGGCTTTTTGCCGGCGGCGACGCCGCCAGCGGCCCCATGTCCGTGATTCACGCCGTGGCCGGCGGCGAGCGGGCTGCCGTGGGCATTGACGAATACCTGACCGGCCACAAGCACGCCTTCTGGCGCGAGGAACATCCGGTGGACGTGGCCATAGACATCAACGCCGATCCTGTTCCGTATCCGCGCAAAAGGATGGCGCTGCTGCCGGTTGACCGGCGGCGCAACAACTTCAATGAAATCGAGATAGGCTGCGTTGAAGGAGAAGCTGTCAGGCAGGCCAGGCGCTGTCTGCACTGTGATTTCGGAAAGGTCCTGAACCAGGAGGCTAGCCAAAGATGATATCCGTAAATGTCAATAATGTAAAAGTGGAAGTCCCGGAGGGCAGCACGATCCTGCATGCCGCCCGGAAGGCCGGATTTAAAATCCCGACGCTGTGCTACGTGGAGGACAAGACTCCGCAGGGCGCCTGCCGGGTCTGCGTGGTCGAAGTGGAAGGCGCCCGCTCGCTGGTGGCCTCCTGCTGCACGCCGGCGGCCGACAAGATGAAAATTTTCACCAATACGCACCGCGTGCGCGAGGCGCGGCGCCATATCGTGGAATTGCTGCTTTCCGAGCACGAAGGCGACTGCAAGACCTGCGAGCGCAACAACGATTGCGAACTGCAGGAACTGGCGCGTTCGCTCGGCATAGACAACGTGCGTTTCCAGGGCGAGAAGGCGGCGCATAAAACCGACGAGACCACCCCCGCCTTGCGGCGCGATTCGGCCAAATGCATCAAGTGCCGCAGGTGCGTCACGGTCTGCAACGAGGTCCAGTCCGTGGGCTCGATCTTTCCGCAGTCCCGCGGCTTCAAGACCACCATCGGCCCGGCCTTTGACACGACCATGGACAACGTCATCTGCGTGCAGTGCGGCCAGTGCAGCGCGGTTTGTCCGGTCGGCGCCATCACGGAAAACAACCATATTGACGGAGTCTGGGGCGCGCTTGACGACCCCGAAAAATTCGTCATTGTCCAGACCGCCCCGGCCATACGGGCGGCGCTGGGAGAATGTTTCAACAACGAGCCCGGCACCCTGGTCACCGGCAAAATGGTCTCCGCCCTGCGCCAGATCGGCTTCGACGCCGTGTGCGACACCAATTTCACGGCCGACCTCACGATCATGGAGGAAGGCACGGAGCTCCTGACGCGGCTTAAAAAATCGCTGGCGGAAAAACAGTTCACGCATCTGCCCATGTTCACCAGCTGCTGTCCAGCCTGGATAAAGTTCGCCGAACATTATTACCCGGACCTGCTGCCGAACCTTTCGACCTGCAAGTCGCCCCAGCAGATGTTCGGCGCCGTGGCCAAGACTTATTTTGCCGGCAAAATCGGAAAGAAGATGGAGGACATCGTCGTGGTCTCGGTCATGCCCTGCACCGCCAAGAAATTCGAACAGCAGCGGCCGGAAATGAACAGTTCCGGACTGCAGGACGTCGATTACGTGCTTACCACGCGCGAACTTGGCCGCATGATCAAGCAGTCCGGAATCGAATTCAATTCCCTGCCGGACGGAACCATGGATTCGCCGCTCGGCCTTTCCACTGGCGCGGCGGATATTTTCGCGAACACGGGCGGCGTGATGGAGGCGGCGCTGCGCACGGTTTGGGAAATCGTCACCGGCCGTGAAGCTCCGGCCAAGAACCTGCACTTCGAGCCCATCATGGGGCTCGAGGGCATCAAGCAGGCGACCTTGAAAGTCAAGGGAGCTGTCGGCGATTGGGCGTTTTTGGAGGGCGCGGAACTGAAGGTGGCGGTTGTCCACAGTCTGAGCAATGTGCGTAAAATAATCGAGGCCATCCGAAACGGCCAGGTGTTCCATTTTGTGGAAGTCATGGCCTGCCCGGGCGGCTGCATCAGCGGCGGCGGTCAGCCGCGTTATACCGATGATGCCATCAGGCAGAAACGCATGAAGGCCATTTACCGCGAGGACGAGGGCAAGAAACTGCGCAAGTCCCATGAAAATCCGGAAATCAAGATGATCTATGAGGAGTTTCTTGGAAAACCGCTCGGCAAGAAATCGCACAAATTGCTGCACACGCATTATACGCCGAGAGAATTTTAACATTATGGCGACCAAAAAACATGCGGGGCCGCCGCTTACGGCGTGCCGTCCGATTCATGACGGCCAGACGTCCTCTGCTAGCAGAGGCCCCGCATATGAAAAAAGCCAGGTCGCAAAATATCTTGACGGCGGGAAGTGTTTTATCGACCCGGACAAGATGGCGGGACTGCTGCGGAATAATATCGCTCCCGATCCGGCAAAAGTCAGGGATATTCTGCAAAAGTCGTTGCGCATAGAGACCTTGACGCCTGAAGAAACGGCCTGCCTGCTGAACGTCGCAGATCCTGAGTTGTGGGACGAGATGGCCGCTGCCGCCGGCCGGGTAAAAAAGAAGGTCTACGACAACCGGATCGTCACTTTTGCTCCGCTCTATTGCGGCAATCTTTGCGTCAATGACTGCGTATATTGCGGCTTTCGCAAAAGCAACCCGGCCGCCAGACGCAGCATCCTGACCATGGACGAGATCAGGAAGGAGACCGAGGTACTGGCGGGACTGATCGGACATAAGCGTCTGATCATAGTCTACGGCGAACACCCGCGCACCGGCGTGGAATATATAGCCGAAACCATCCGCGCCATCATGGGGGTCAAAGCCAAAACCGCAAAAGGCGGCTTCGGGCAGATCCGGCGCTGCAACGTCAACGTGGCGCCGATGACGATAGAGGAATTGAAAATCCTGCGCGATGCCGGCATCGGCACCTACCAGGTGTTTCAGGAGACTTATCATCCGGAAACGTACGGAAAAATTCATCCGGCTGGCACCATAAAGGCGGATTACCTGTGGCGTCTCTATGCTATGCATCGCGCCCTGGAAGCCGGCTGCGACGATGTGGGCCTGGGCGCCTTGTTCGGACTCTATGACTGGAAATTCGAGGTTATGGGGCTTCTGGCCCATGCGCGGGATTTGGAAAAGCAGTTTGGCATAGGTCCGCACACGATCTCGTTCCCCCGCCTGGAGCCGGCGGAAAACACGCCGTTCGTGCAGCAGACAAAATTCGGGACAAGCGACGCGGATTTCCGAAAACTTGTGATCGTGATCCGCCTGGCAGTGCCGTATACCGGCATGATCCTGACCGCCCGCGAAAACGCGGAAATGCGCAGGCAGATACTTCCGCTCGGCTGCACCCAGACCGACGCCTCGTCAAATATCGGCATCGGCGCTTATGCCACCGCAATGAACAGGCAGGACGGCGAAAAACAGCAGTTCATGCTGGGTGACACCAGGAGTTTGGACGAGGTCGTGCGCGAGCTGGCCGAGGCCGGATATATAACTTCGTTCTGCACGGCCGGGTACCGCTGCGGCCGCACGGGCAAAAAGATAATGACGCTTCTGCGCTGCGGAAAGGAGGGCGTTTTCTGCAAGCTCAACGCCGTGCTTACCTTCCGCGAATGGCTGGACGATTTTGCAAGCCCGGCGACCATGGTCGCCGGAGAAAAAGTGATCGCAGCCGAAATCGCCGAGATCAAGGCCAAACTGCCGGACATGTATCCGCAGTTTGCCGATTTGTATGCCAGGGTGCGGAACGGAGCGCGCGACGTTTATTTTTAAGCGGCAGGTCCGCCGGCCGGAATTGATGTTTAAGAAAGGAGCAAATCATGGCAAAAAAAGTATTGATAATAGACGATGATCAGGAATTTGTCGAGGCCACCAAAAATCTTCTTGAGTCCCAGGGGTATTCGGTGGATTCCGCGCCGAACGGCAAGGTGGGACTGGCCAAGGCGAAGCAACAGGAGCCTGACATCATCCTGCTGGATGTGATGATGGTCAAGGAAACCGAGGGCTTTGAAGTGGCAAGGGAAATAAACAAGGACAGCCGCCTCAGAAATATTCCGGTGATCATGATTACCGGCGTGCGTAAGGAAATGGATCTGCCCTATGGATTCGAGCCGGATGACGTCTGGCTGCCCGTCAAGGGCGTCCTTGAAAAGCCGGTCAAGCCGAACGTGCTCCTCAAGGCCGTTGCGGACAATGTCGGCCCCAGGACATGAGGCCTTCTTCCTTTAAGGCCCTGTCAGAAAATAAAGATTACAATCTTTATTTTCTGACAGGGCCTAATGCGGGCTATGCCCGCAACCCAAAATTAATGAAAGAACAACCACGGAGGCACCGAGGCATGGAGGGAAAACAAGAGGAGGGTTTGTCAAATTTGCGATTAGCGTTCCGCTTCTCCCAAATTTGACAAACTCGACTCCGTGTCTCCCTCCACCTCCGTGGTGAATCCTTTTCTTGTTTTTTATTGCGGTACTGAATGTTTAAGGTACTAAGAACGAGGTCAGCGGGCTGGTCGGCTGGGCAAAGTCGCTTTGAGGCATGCAGCCGGCCAGGCGTCCGGCATGGCCGGCTGCAACAGCCTGCGCGAACGCTGAAGCCATGGCGGTTGGATTTTGCGCCACGGCAATGGCGCTGTTGACCAAGACGGCAGAACAGCCCATTTCCATGGCAGCCGCGGCCTCGGAAGGCGACCTTATGCCAGCGTCAACGATGACCGGCACGCGGCTTTCGCGGATGATCAACTTCAGCATTTCGTTCGTGGAAAGGCCGCGGCCGCTGCCGATGGCCGAACCAAGCGGCATGACCGAAACGCAGCCGACATCTTCGAGCCGCTTTGCCAGGACAGGGTCGGCCGGCATATAGGGCATTACCAGAAAGTTTTCCCTGGCCAGAATTTTCGCGGCCTCATAGGTTTCAATGGGGTCGGGCATCAGGTGCTGCGGATTGGGATGTATTTCAAGTTTGATGAATTTGCTGCCGCACAATTCCCGGGCGATATGAGCGGCCTTTACGGCTTCCGCCGCGTTGCGCGCGCCGGAGGTATTGGGCATGATGGTCAGGTTTTTCAGTTTCAACAGCGGCGCGAGCAGGTCGTCCGACGGCCGTTTGATGTTGATGCGGCGCAGCGCCACGGTGACCAGTTCCGTGCCCGAGGCCTTTACGGCCGCCGCCATGGTTTTGGAATCCGAAAATTTGCCGGTGCCAAGGATGAGGCGGGAACCGAATCTGCGATTGCCGAGAGTCAGATGGTCGGCTGTATATTTAAGCATAGGAATTTCAAAGTTCATAAGAAAGAACGTCGCGCGGAGCTCGACGTCCACCGTCAGGGTGGGCCGTGCGCTCCGCGCGCGGCAGTTCTCGGGGCCTAATTCATCTCAGCGAACTCTGCGCCTCGAGTCCCGATTCTCCGAAAGGTCGGGACGGGCGGTGATATCATTTTCATGAAATGCGCTTTTCACGGGCGGCGGCGATAAAATTCGCGCCGAACTCGTCCTCGCCGGTCAATAATGCTCTGGCCAGCTTGAAGGGTTCTGAATTTTCGTCGAGTTTGCGCAGCACATTTGCGTTTATCTGCATGGGATCGACTATGCCGCCGTCTCCGCCCGCCTCGACCGAGAGCCAGGCAAACACCTGGTTGATCAGTTTGCGGCAGGGCATGCCGAAGGAAACATTGCTCAAGCCGCCGAGAATATGGATCTGAGGTCCGTATTTTTTCCGGGCCTGTGAAATCGCGTCCAGGAACATTTTGCCGTTCAGAGGATCGGTGGAAATCGTGTAAACCAGCGGATCCAGATGGATGGAAGGCAAACCAACTCCGACCGCCTCTAGTTTGGGGATAAGTTTGTCGAAATTAGCCATTCTCTCCTCGACAGTGGCCGGCAGGCCGTGCTCGCCCGCGGCGGAAGCCACCACGGCGGCCTTGTGCTCCGCAACCGGCGCCAGCAAACTCAGACGTTCGAGCGAGATCGAATTGACTATGGCTTTCCCGCGTTTCGGATCGCAGCTCTTAAGGCCGGCGCGCATGATATCCACGTTTGAGGAATCAATGCTGAGCGGCAATTTTGACGCCTTTTGGACGACGTCCGCGGTCCATTGCATGGCCTTGATCCGTTCTTCAAGATCGCGGCCGAATTCATCCACGTTGATGTCCAGATAGGTTGCGCCCGCTTTTTCCTGTTTTGCGGCCATGACGCGCAGATAATCCAGGCCGGCTTCCTTGTCCGCGCCGTTGCCGTTCATGCCCTGCCAGATGGCGGCCACGCAGTGCTTGACCTTGCCGTTTTCCCAGTCGCCGGACTTTTGGAGATATTCCGGAACGGGCAGTAACTTTTTTTGGCCGCCGACGTCATAGATGACCGCCGGGCGGCCGTCCGGGGTTGTGCCGACCATGTTGCCTTCGCGCTTGAAGACGCGGGTGCAGTGGATGTTTTCGCCGATGATGATGAACTGTTTTATTTCCATGTTTTTTTCCTCTCCAAAGCGGGCAGAGCCCGCAACCTAACCACGGAGATCACAGAGGCACAGAGATTGGCGGAAGAGGTTGCTTTAAATCTATTTTGCCTGAACGGCAAAGCAAATTTAAAGCAAGACCTTCTCATTGGAGCAGGAATAGAGGTTTTTTTGTCCGTCTCCCCATATTCCTCCAACCTAACCGTTTTTGCATCCCGATTTTCATCGGGATGCAAAAACTCCTCTTGGTTTTCTGCCACAGGCAGATCCGCCTCTGGCGGAATCTCCGTGCCTTAGTGACCTCCGTGGTAAATGTTCCTGTTTCTTGTTTTTCTTCGATATTCTACACGTTCAAGGCGCTAAGATATAATACCCGCGCGCATGATGCAAACGTTTTCAATCGCGAATAATCGGCGACGAAACAGACAGGCCTGGAAAACGATATTCTTTCACGGGCCAGTTCTTCATGATAAAGAATAAGTTGCCAAGGATGGTAAACAACACGAGGCCGCGGACCTTCATGCGGTCGAATATTGCGGCAGAGCGATTTTTAAAGCCAGTTTCCATGTGCTGTCCCTGCACGAAAGCGTTTCGTTCAGCGGCGCCAGCGGCGGCGCGGGGGCCGGAACGAATGGGGCCTGGCCGCCGGCGCGGCCTGGAATTTTTCGACCGGCATTTTGGGATGGGCGGACAGGGGAATGGTTGACCGGATAATCCGCTCGATCCGGCGCACGTCCTGGCCCTGTTCCGGGGTCGCCAGAGAGATCGCGTGACCTTCCCTGCCGGCGCGGCCGGTGCGGCCGATCCGATGGACGTAATTTTCCGGATCGTCCGGCAGGTCGTAATTAATCACCAGCTCAATTCCCGTGACGTCAATGCCCCGCGCGGCAATATCGGTTGCAACCAGGATGCGATATTGTCCGGATTTAAACCCGCGCAAAGCATCCTTGCGCTGGCCCAGAGTGCGGTCGGCGTGAATTTCCGCGACTGAATGGCCGGTGGTCTTGAGGCCGCGCGCCACCCTGAATGCGGTCCTTTTGGTGCGCACGAACAGAAGCACGGTTCCGGCATACTGCCTGAGCAGTTCGTTGAGGAGCGTTGCTTTCATCTCATGCCGCACAATGAACAGTTCCTGCGAAACCAGCGTGGCGGTTGTGCCGGAAGGCGCGATTTCGGTTTGCACCGGCATTTGCATGTGCCGCGTGGCGATCTTGACGACGCTCGGCGGAATGGTGGCCGAAAAAAGCATGGTCTGCCTGTCTCTGGGAATAATTTTCAGGATGCGCTCTATCTGCGGCAGAAAGCCCATGTCCAGCATCCGGTCGGCCTCGTCCAGGACAAGGACGCCGATATTGTCCAGGCGCAGGCGGTGATTTTCGATATGATCGTTCAGCCGGCCGGGGGTGGCGATGATTATATTGGGATTTTGCCTGAGACGGATCTGCTGCTCGCGCGTGGAAGCTCCGCCGATTACGACCGTTGTCCTCATTTTATAGGCCGGCGTGATTTTCTGAAGGGAGTCGTTGACCTGCAGGGCCAGTTCGCGGGTCGGAACAAGCACCAGTCCGCGCCTGGCGGGCGCGCGGCCCAGCCTTTGGACCATAGGGATGCCGAAGGCGAGCGTCTTGCCGGTGCCGGTCTGGGCGATGCCGATGATGTCCTTGCCTTCGATGGCGAGGGGGATTACCTTGTGCTGAATCGGGGTCGGAACAGTGAACTTGAGCGCGTCAATCATCGCCAGAAGATTAGGCTCGATGCCGATGCCGCGAAAACCGGTATTATTCATAATAATCTTTCCTTTAAAAACATACCTTACAGTCGTGGATCGGGAATAACAACTTAAATAACCGTAACAATAAAATGATGACATTTTCGGGGGAAAGAATATACTGAATGCAGAAAAGAAAGAATAATTCTTTTAATCCGGAGAATAAATGAAAACATGTTTGGAAACGGAAATATCCGCTCTGAAGCATGAAGTATTCGGGCTGCGTTCCCTGCTTATGGAATTATTGGATCCTGATTATGGGCTTAAACTGCAGCCGGGAATCAGGCGGCGGATGCAAAAAGCCCGCAGTAAAGGCATATTTCTCGGGGAACAGGATGTTCTGAGGTCCTTGAAATAATGACGTTTCGTGTCTTATATGAACGCCGCGCCTTGAAAGACTTGAAACGGCTTGATCGGCCGGTTGCGTTGCGTATAGTCGCAAAAATCAGCAATGTTGCGGAACACGGCTATGGCTATGAACCGTTGACTGATTTTCAATACGGCTGGAAAATACGTATCGGAGATTACCGCGCCCTCTGTGAAGTTGATTTTGAATCACGGCAGATAAAAATCTATGTTATTGCGCATCGGCGCGAAGTTTATCGGCAACGTTAAAAAAGCCAAATAAATCATGTGGGAATACACTGACAAGGTTCTGGATCATTTCCGCAATCCGCGGAACGTGGGCGTCATCGAAAGCCCGGACGGGGTCGGCGAGGTCGGCTCCATGGCCTGCGGCGACGCCCTTAAACTGACTTTCAAGCTGGACAAGAATAAACGGATTGCCGACGTCAAATTCCAGACCTTCGGCTGCGCCAGCGCCATCGCCTCATCCTCGGCCCTGACCGAAATGATCAGGGGCAAGACGCTCGAGGAGGCCGAAAAAATAACCAACCAGGACATTGCCGATTTTCTCGGCGGCTTGCCGGAACAGAAGATGCACTGCTCGGTCATGGGCCGCGAGGCCCTGGAACTGGCCATTCACAATTACCGGACCGGCAAGTCGGACAAAAAAATCCTGGAAGGCCGCGTGGTCTGCCACTGTTTCGGCGTCACCGAGGAGGAAATCGAGCGCGTTGTCCGCGACAACCGTCTTTCCACCATGGAACAGGTCACCAATTACTGCAAGGCCGGCGGCGCCTGCGGAAAATGCCACGACGATATTTCCGCGATCATCTCGAAGGTGCGCGGAACGATCGGTCCGATCGAGGCGGAGGCCAAAGACACGCTGCCGAAACGCCTGACCACTCTTCAGAAAATCAAGCTGATCGAGGAAACGCTTGAAAAGGAAGTGCGGCCGGCCCTGCGCAAGGACGGCGGCGATATCGAGCTGATTGATGTGATCGGCGACCGGGTTATCGTGGCCCTGCGCGGCATGTGCGCCAAATGCCAGGTGGCGCATTTCACGCTCAAGGACGTTGTGGAATCCAAGCTCAAGGAATTCGTAACCCCGGAACTCACGGTCGAAGAGGAATCTTCCAAATGAACGTTTACCTGGACAATAACGCCACCACGTCCGTGGCCCCGGAAGTGCTCGAGGCCATGACGCCTTTTTTCCGCGATCTGTGGGGCAATCCTTCCAGCATGCACAGGTTCGGTGGACAGGTGCATGAGCATATGGAAAACGCGCGGCAACAGGTCGCCGGTTTTCTCGGCGCGGACAAGTCCGAAATCATTTTCACCAGTTGCGGCACGGAAAGCGACAACATGGCCATCCGCGGAACGATGGAGGCCGCGGCCGGACGCTTGAATTTCATAACCACGCGCGTTGAACATCCGGCCGTGCTCGAGCCCGCCCGCCGGCTCAAAACGCGCGGCGCCAACGTCATTGAACTCGACGTTGATTCAGGCGGACAACTCGACCTGACGCAGTTGCGGCGCGCCCTGAACCTGGGGCCGGCGCTGGTCAGCATCATGTGGGCCAACAATGAAACCGGCGTTCTGTTCCCCATCAAGGAAATAGCCGAAATGGTAACGGCTTCCGGCGGAATAATGCACACCGATGCCGTCCAGGCCGTCGGCAAATTGCCGATCGATCTGCGCAAGATCAAGGCGGACCTGCTCTCGCTTTCCGGACACAAACTGCACGCGCCTAAGGGAATAGGGGCCATTTTTGTGCGCAAGGGGACGCGAATTGCGCCGTTCATGCTCGGCGGCCACCAGGAAGGCGGCAAGCGCGGCGGAACCGAGAACGTGCCGTATATTGTGGGACTCGGCAAGGCCTGTGAGCTGGCGCGGCGCAATATTTCCGAGGAAATGATCCGTGTGGCCGTCCTGCGGGACCGCCTGCAAAAAGGCATCCTGGAACAATGCTCCGACGTGCGCGTTAACGGCGACCAGGTTCACCGCCTGCCCAACACGCTCAACGTCAGTTTTCTTTATATCGAGGGAGAATCCATTCTCTATCATCTGAGCGACGCCGGGATTGCGGCATCATCCGGTTCGGCCTGTACTTCGGGCTCGCTGGAACCCTCGCACGTGATCCGCGCCATGGGGGTCCCTTTCATGGCCGCGCACGGCTCCATCAGGTTCAGCCTGAGCCGCTACAACACCGAACAGGACATTGATTACGTCCTGGAAAAACTCCCGCCCATAATCCGCAAACTCAGGGCCCTCTCGCCGTTCGGAAAAAATTGAGTTTTCAGAACGGCCAGTAGGTTGATTTCCATTGCGGATCGGAAACCGTTCCACCCAGGTGCAGTTCGAGCGCCTTTGTGATGGGCATGGTCACCAGTTGCACCAGGTTGCCCAGCAGGTTCTGACGGTTCATGAAGGAAATTCTGATTGTCAGGTCCAGACGGCCGTCGAAGTAAATGTCTCCTGAGCCTTTCAGGCTGATCACGTTGCCCTGTATGGCAATGCGGTTGCTGTGAACCTTTTTGCCGGCGACCGTGAAATCGGCCTGCGCGCTGTTTTTTTCCGCCAGCTTGCCCAAGCCCGGCACGACCTTGCCTATGATGTCGAACAACCCGCTGAAAATGGGTACGGTAAAAAGCGCGGCATCCTCGATTTTCACCCATCCGGATCCGGTCATGGTGGAATCGTCCTGGTCATCGCAATATCCCTGCAGGTTCAGGGACGCCGAGCATTTTCCCTCATAGCCGCTCTCGATCGGCTTTCCGGCCAGGGCGGTCAGAAGCAGGTGAAAATCCACGTTGCCCGCCTGGGCCTCCAGCATGTAGTACATGTTGGTCGAATTGACCACCGGATCTATGGTGACCGAGCCGCTGACATGACCGTGATAAATGCTCCCGGAAAGATCGTCAAGCCGGTAATTTCTTTCGAGAATATTGAGCGTGAGCGAACAGGGGGCGAAATCGAATTTTTTCCAGTGCACGCTGCTGGCGTTGAAATTGATTTCGGCGTCGTTCGGCGCGGTGTTGGTGCAGCCGACCCTGCCGAAAGCCGTGGCCTGACACAGCCCGTTAAAGGCATACGGAGTGAACACGGATGCCAGGTCGCGGTCTATCATGGTTGCGGCCGCCTTGGGGTCGGCGGTGGACAAGCCGGCAAACGTTATTATTTCGCCGTTGGAATCGTACACGAACCTGCCGTTGATCATGCCCTCGTCGCGCACGATCAGGATCGGGCTGATCGTGACCTTTTCGCCCTGTTCATAAAGGTCGGAGTCGAAGCCCAGTTTTATCAGCAGATTGGGAACGCCCTTGTATGAGAAAGTGTCCGCCAGCACGTCGCCCCACAGGCGGCAGAAAAAGTCGGGTTTCACCCGGCCGCTGAAAAAGAGTCTGGCGGATGGCGGGGAGCGCATGAAGTCGAGGTCGCCGAAGATGTCGGCCAGTTTCAATTCAAAACTTTTAAGCAGCGGCACAAAAATTCGGACGTCGCACCCGCTGACGGCGCGGCCTTCAAAGCTGTTTGAAACGGAATTGTAACTGACATCCAGCGTGGCGGGGCCGACGCGGTCGTCCCGCCCGATCGCGCTTTTCATGGAAACGCTTAAAATTCCCTGTTCGTCAAGGCGAAGGTTGCCGTCGGCCGATTTGAAAAAAACGCTTTCGATATCGCAGTTGTTGAGGGCAAAAGTTCCCTGGCCGGTCCGGCCGCAGACCGTCAGGTTCACGCTCCATGCGCCCAGAACGGATTTGGCAAAAACCGTGTGGCGTCCATGCAGATTGGCCTTTAAATCCAGGGTGTCGAGATGTTCGGGATCAACAAAGAATTCGACATCGGCGTTGATGACGTTGTTGGCGGTAAGCGTCGTGAACCAGGAAGGTATTTTGCCAGGCAGCGGCACTGGCGCGTCCTCGGCCGTTCCGGCCGGCGCGTTGGTTGCGCTTTCCAGGGTGGCGGCCTTTTCCGAGGGAATGATCACCGTGCCTCTTCCGGAGACTTTTAACCCGGACAAATCGGCCGAGAATCCGAGAACCTTCAGGCACGATTGGTGGTCGAAGAGGACGTCGGCGTAGATCTTGTTCAGCCTGATTTTTTCACAGGCGTTTTCCGGCGGCGCGAAACAAACCCGGCCGTTTTTAATGACGGCTCCGGACACCCCGCTGCCGCCGCGTATCCAGGCCAGCGGTTCCAGCTTCAGGACGACGCGGTCGGCCTGCACGACCGGCTCGCCTACGTCGCCCTTTTTATAATATTTCACATGGGTTGCCACGATACCCTCGAAGATGCTCAACTTGATCTTGTCCATGGTAAGCACCATGCCGCTGAATTGCAGGTAGGGTTCTATCCTGCGCACCGCCGCCTGCGGCAATCCCCGGACGGAGAGGTAAAACACCAGTATTAGGCAGATGACGAACAGAACAAAAAGCGCGTATTTGATTTTACGGAGTATTTTCACGGGTTTTATTTAAGCAGCTATTGCCGCACAATGTCCCGCAGCAGCGCGTCAACCAGCGCCTTGTCGAGCACAAAGACGAATTCCTGTCCCTGCACCATGGCGTAAACTCCCTGATCGTCGGCATTTTGCCCGAAAAGCAGGGTTTTGCCTATCCCCTCCCTGCCGCTCATGTTGAAGGTGATGGTTCGGGACGGCGAAGTGAGTCCGTAGCGGTTCGGCGCATCGGCATCGCACGATTCGAACCGCACGGCGCGCAGATTGGCGGCCGCACCGAGCGCGGCGGCAATTGTCTTCCGGTTGGCGGACATTGCCTGAGGCCGGACGGCCTTCCAGCCGCCGTTTTCGCCGCGCACCACGATTTGCTCCTGATTGTTTTTCCTGAGGATTATTTTTTGTACGCTTGCGGGGTCAATGGCCAGAATGGAACTGTCGCGGTAAAACAGCGGATTGAGCGCGATGGTCGCCACGGCGGAAGCCGAAAGTTGATATACCTCGTCCTCATCGGTGAAGCGTCCGAAAACATATTCCTGTCCATGGCGGGGCTGGGTAAAACAGAGAGTACGTTCCGTGGCCGGCGCGGCGGCGACCGCTTCGGTGGGTGCAGGCTTGCAGGGCGCCGGAAGAGGCGCGACATCCGCAACCACGATGCTTTTGTACGGTTTATCCAGTCCCGGCGCCTGGAGGTTGGTTGATACACCGAATTTTTCGATTCGCAGCGAGTTCAGACGGGCGATCAGATCTCCCACGGCTTTTTCATCCGCCTTCCACTTCTTTGGTTCAGTGATTTGCCAGCCGTTCTGAACGTCGCGGGCCAGTTGCAGCACCTGGTCGCCTTCAGTAATGCGGATCGAGGCAAAGGAATCGGGGGCCATGAAGAAGACTCGCGAATCACGCAGATTTTTCAGGGTGGTTGCCAGGGAGTTGACGATCTCGGCCTTTACGGTAAAGACCGAACTGTATCCGCGCACGCAGGCGTAGATAAGTTCGCCCTGATCATCGGCTTTTTTCCCGAAAAGCAGGTGCTCTCCGTTTTCGTTTTCATTCTGCCAGACGCCGATCTGCAGCGCGGCCTCGTCCTCGCCCAGTCCGTAAAGCGCCGAATCGGCCATGGCATCGGTGACGTATTGAGAGGCCTGGGCGTTGAACAGCAGATCCAGAAAGGCGGTCATCTTTATCCAGTCGGCGCGAGCGAATACCGGTTTGCGTATCACCCATTCCGGCCCCTCCTTGGCCACCAGGATCAACGGGGCGTTCGGACGCTTGATTTCGAGTTTCCTGATGTAGGCCGGCGCGCCGGAGAGCAGATGCGTGTCGCGGATATCGGCCAGCGCATGCGGGATGATGCCGAGCAGGTTGGTGGAGGTGGCCGTAACGGATTCGCCGTCGTTGACCTGCACGTAAACGTTGTCCTTGAGCGGCGAGATGTTTCCGAGGTTGATCGTGATGCGCTTGTCCGGGCTGCCGAGCGTGACGCGCACCGCCGGTTTTTCAAGCCCGTAATCGGCCATGGAAAGTCCCCTGGCCTTGCGCTGGTCTTTCGTGATGGTTTCTCCCCTGGGCAGTTCCGACAGCACCGAAAGCATGTAATTGACGCGCGCGTCCCTGGCGCGGGTGCGCAGAGGTTTTGTGATCATCCACTGGCCGTGTTCGTTCATGCATTCGATCAGTCCCTTTTCATCGGCGAATGACCAGTAAATCACCTTTTCCGGTTCGAATTCCAGCAGTTTGGCCGCGGCCCGGGCGTTCCCGCTTTCGCTGTCGCGTGCGGACCTGTCCCAAAGCACAAAACAGACGATCAGGGCTGTCAATACCAGGAGAAAAAAAGTGGTGCGCAAATGCATGTCTTTATCTTCTCCTCCGCACCAGGACAACCAGCCACAACATACCGACAAGGGCCGGTAGGGCTACTACCGTTATGATATAGGTCAGAAGCATTCTCCGGCGGTCAAGTTTCAGGCTGATTTTGGAGGGAATTTTCGGCGCAAATGTCGGCGCATCAGTGCGTTCCAGCAGCCAGTTGACGGAATTGATGAAGAAATCAGGGGAGTAACCGGCCAGCAATGAGCCGTTAGCCACGAAAGAGGAATCTCCGATGACCACGAGCCGGGTGGGTTTTATTTCGACATCGGCCGGTAAATTGCCCTTTTCGACCGCCACCGCCACGGGCACGGGACCGGGAGTATCCACGCCGGCGTCCAATCGGGGCGGGTTCTGGTAGGGAGACATTTCCGCCCAGCCTTCCTCGGAGTTGGCTGCCAGCACAATTGCGTCAGGCTTGTCGGCGGCATGTTCGCCCGCCCGTCCGGCCGAGGCCAGCGGCCTCACGGAACGCGGCAGATTGAAAATCGTGATGGTGTTCTTCAGCTTTTCCGTGATGGGATGGTCGCCATAGTTGTTTATCAGCAGTTCCCGTCCGGTCAGGGTCGTTCCCACCACCCGGTCCAGACCGAGTCGCACACCCCACGATTCCAATATTTTTTCCAGGCCGGTTTCAACGCCGGAATCGGCCAGCAGCATCAGCCGGCCGGAATTATCAAGATATTTTTCTATGACATCGGCTTCAATGTGCGTCATGGGCTTTTTCTGTCCGGCGATGATCAGCAGGTCGCAATCCTTGGGAATGGAGGGATTATCGGCCAGCGACAGGGTACCGGCCTGCATGTTGCCCCTTTCCATGAGGCGCGCGATCATGGAATAGCCGGAGTTCTGGCCGAAATCGTCTATGAGCTGTTCGCCGTGTCCGCCCAGAAAATAAACCAGAGGTTTTTTGTCCTGGATGATGCTGAAAATGGCCGATGAAAAGGCCTGCTCGCCGCAGAAAGATACCATTGTTTTGGAAAAATTCATGGTTTTTGACTGGCCGCCAGGCAGAGGTTTGTAATCGTAAGACGCCAGTTCGGAAGCGGCCACCACCCTGGTGCGGTCGCCGGTATGAAAAATTACCACGTCCGAGCAGGGTATATTGTATTTCAGCGCCAGTTCCTTGGCGCGGGCAAGGTCGCGATGCGGATCCACGTATTCCACCTTGATCTTGTCCGAGGCATATTCGTATTCCTTCAGCAGGCGCTTGACGTCCGGGAAAATTTCGTCGTTTATGTCCAGGAGGACGTCAATTTCAACCACGCCCGGCAGGCGCTCCAGCATGCCGAGGGTGGACTGCGACAGGGAATAATAGCTGTCCGGACTGAAGTCCAGGCGCACCCGGTGGCCGGCCGCCAGGAAGTTGATCATGACCGCCAGCAGGATTGCCAACGCCGCGGCAAACAGGGCGTTGCTCTTCATTATCGCACGTTTAATACGCAGACGCATTTAAATTTCAAGTTCCAAATTACAAATTTGGAATTTATTGTTGTTTGATTTTGTCTATCTCCACATTCGCGCTTCAATCGCCTTGACGCTCAAATACAGGAACAGAATCGTGCCGGACAGATAAAAGGCCACCGGCTGCGAGTCGACTATGCCGCGTGAAAAATCGAGAATGTGCTGCACGCTCGAAATCTGCGCAAACAGGTATTCCAGCGGACCGTTGCGCAGCGCATACTGCACGTTGTCCGCAAGGAAGGTCACGCTCATGCCCAGCCCGCATAAAATCGCCGCAACCACCATGCTTTTCGTCAGCGAAGACATGAAAAGGCCGAAGGCCGTATAAAAGGCGCTGATCAGGAGAACTATGGCATAACCTGTCAGTACCTGTTTGAAGGAGAAAACCGCTCCGGCATCCTGGAAGAATCCGAGCAGAACCGGATAGCTCAGGGTCGGCAGAAGCATGACGATTATAAACAGGTAGGCGGCCGTGAATTTGGCCAGCACCACCTGCACGTCCGTGACCGGCGCGGTTAAGAGCGTCTCAAGCGTGCCCGAATGTCTTTCCTCGGCGAACAGCGGCATGGTGGTGAGCACAATGGCGGCCAGGATAATCAGCCAGAAATAGGCCGAACCGAAAAGGATGTCGCCGATTTGAATGGCCTCGGTCGCGCTTTGCGCGATCAGGCGGCAGAAGGTCAGGCCGGAGACCAGCAGGAAAATGATGATCACGACGTAACCGGAGGGCGCCCGGAAATACGCCAGGAACTGCCTGCGCAGCAATAATAAGATGTTTTTCATTGCATGTTCATCCGCACGTTGCCGGTGATTTCGGCAAAGACATCCTCGAGTTTTTTCTTTTCCAGTATCAATTCGCGCAAGGCCCACCCGCGCCGCGCCACCTCCGCGGAAATCTCGCTGCGCGGATCCGAGTCCGGCGTGCACTCGATAATGTAATTGTTCCACTCCCGCCCTGGTTCCTCATCCTGTTCGCGGCAGGGACCGGCTATGACCCCGGCCACTCCCGGCAGGGAGCGCAGTATGGCGGAAGCCTCCTGGCGGGGAGCGGCAATCTCGGCCGCGATGACGGTTTTATTTTTAAACAGGCTGGTCAGGACGGCGGGCGCGTCGGCCGCCACGATTCTGCCGTGGTTTAGAATCAATACTTTTTCGCAAAGCATTTCGGCTTCGGAAAGGTGATGCGTGGAAATGACGACCGTGTGTTTCTGGCCCAGCGTTTTGATCAGGTCCCTCATGTTCCTGATCTGGTTCGGATCCAGGCCGATGCTGGGCTCATCCAGCAGGAGCAATTCAGGCTCGTGGATGAGCGCGTCGGCCAAACCGATGCGCTGATGGTAGCCGCGGGAAAGGTGCCCGATGATGCGGCCGGCCACGTTATGCAGCCCGCAAAGCGATTTGACCTCGTCGGCGCGATTGCGCAGCCGGCGGCGGCTCAATCCCTTCAGCCGGCCGCGGAACTGCAGGTATTCATCCACCCTCATTTCCGGATAAAGCGGCACGTGCTCCGGCAGATAGCCGATCCTCTTGCGCACCTCGTAGGCATGCTCCAGCACGTCAAGTCCGTCAATTTGCACGCTGCCGTCCGTGGCCGCCAGATAACCTGCCAGGATGCGCATGGTGGTGGTCTTGCCCGCCCCGTTGGGCCCTAGAAACCCCAGGGTTTCCCCGCGCTGCGCCTCGAACGAAATGCCGTCCACGGCCATGCTGGCGGCAAACCGCTTGGTCAGGTTTTTCACTTTAATTACGGTTTTTTTGTCTTTCATACGGCCGGAACAGGGTATGCATTCTTATAAAGGGATAATTTACCCTTTTGCGTCTTAGTGATCAACCGTAAAACAGTCGCAAAATTTTTATCCTTGACGGGATAACGAATGATGTATTAATTGATGTATATTGACAACAATGGAACAGATTCCCCATCCCGGCAAACGGTTGCTCCTGTTTTGCGGCGACACGGTCGAATTCACTCTGCGCGTTCCGCACGCCGGACGCGGCCGGGCGCTGCTGCGCACAAACATAGGCCATGCCGACACCGCCCGCCTTGCCATTATCGAGGAAGCCGTTTTACACCAGAAAAGGCTTGCCGAGGACTGGTATGACATCCCCATGCGCGAGGTTGCCGGGGAAACATACTCCGTAAGGCTGCCGCTCACGGAAGCCGGACATTTCGAGGCCAAGACGCTTTTTCTTCCGGAAAACAGCTACATACCGCTCTGGCCCGAAGGCGACAACGTTTCCATCAACGTTCATCCTGCGGAATACTGCTGCAACAACACCATTTACAACGCATTTGTTCGGCTTTTCGGTCAGGATCACCGGACGCAGCCGTCCGTCAGCGAAGACAAACGGCGCCGGGAACTGGAGGAACGCAACTTTGCGGTGATTCCGCCTTCGGGCACCTTCCGCGATTTGATCCGCCGGCTCGATTTCATCATCGGCCGCCTGAAATGCCGCATCATCCTGCTTTTGCCCATTCATCCCACCCCGACCGTTTACGGCCGCATGGGGGAATTCGGCAGTCCGTACGCCGCACTCGATTACATGGATGTGGACCCGGCCCTGGCCGAATTCGACAGAAAAGCCACGCCTCTCGAGCAGTTTGCCGAACTGCTCGACGCCGTACACGCGCGGGGCGCAAAACTTTTCATGGATATTGCCATCAATCACACCGGCTGGGCCGCCAAAATACATTCCGAACATCCGGAATGGCTGTTGCGCGATCCGGACGGTACGATACATTCTCCCGGCGCCTGGGGCGTGACCTGGGCAGACCTCACCGAGCTTAACCACAAACGTCCGGAATTATGGAGTTATCTGGCCGATGTTTTTCTGACCTGGTGCCGCAGGGGCGTGGACGGTTTCCGGTGCGACGCCAGCCACATGATCCCGGTTCCGGCCTGGGAATTCATCGTGGCCCGCGTGCGCCGCGAGTTCCCCGACACGATTTTTCTCCTGGAAGGACTTGGCGGCGGCATTGACGCCACCCGCGCCCAGTTGAATTTCGCCAACCTGAACTGGGCTTATTCAGAATTGTTCCAGAATTACGACCGAAGCCAGATCGAAAACTATCTTGCCTTTGCCTGGACCGTGTCGGCCGGCGACGGCCTGCTTGCCAATTTTGCCGAGACCCATGATAATCCCAGGCTGGCCGCGCGGGGGCATGTGTACGCGAAAATGCGCACGGCCCTGGCCGCGCTCTGCTCCAACAACGGCGCTTTCGCCTTTGCCGGCGGCGTTGAATGGTTCGCCACGGAAAAGATAGACGTTCATAAAAAAACATCGCTGAACTGGGACAATCCCGTCAACCAGGTCGAGCACATCGCCGCATTGAACTCCATTCTCAGAAGCCATCCCGCGTTTTTCAACGGCGCGCAGGCCAGGATGATCCAGCGCGGCGAAGGCAACTGCCTGGCAGTCCTGCGGCTGCATCCGCCGACCGGCAAAAAACTGCTTGTGCTTGTCAATCTCGATGACAAGACCGCGCAACGGGTAACCTGGACGGAAAGCGATGCACAGTTCCGGGCCGGGAGCCTGACCGACCTGTTGAGCGGCAGGGAAATTGTTACCGCGCAGAATGAGACCGGCGTTGATCTTGCGCCGGGCGAGGTGCTTTGCCTTACGCCGGACGCGCAGGACCTGCGCGTCCTCGAAGCCGCCGGAAATCAGCCGCTGGTTTTTTCCGAACAAACGCGCCGCCAGCAGTTGCGCGCCAAGGCCCTGGCGGCTTTCTCGGCAATCAATCGAGCCTGCGACTTGTCCGATCTGAACATGGAAAGTCTGGCCGGCGAACTCGCCGCGGATCCGCTCGCCTTCTGCCGCTGGTTGAGACATAATGCGAAGGTAAAAAAAGCCGGAGGCGTCGCCTCCGTTGAGCCCGCCGGAATAAGGACGGCTCACCCGGAGGGTTCGCCCCACCTTCCGGAAATAGAAAAAAATCACGCCCTCGAGGACGGCGTCACGGTCTGGAATTGGCCCGGCGATGTCAGGCGCGAGGTCATGGTTCCGCCGCATTACTTCCTGCTTGTAAAATCCGGAAGTCCTTTTCGCGCGCAATTAAAAGACGGCGAAAAAATTTTGGGCCGCGAAGAGGCCGTATGCCTGGACGACGGTACTTTTTTTGCGCTCTTTTTGCCGCGTCATGTCGAGGATTTCTCATCCTGCAGCATTGATTTGAGCGTTTATGCGGCTGAAGGCGTGAAGCACTCCACGGGGCATCTCCTCTATCTGCCGGAAAACATAAAAAAAAGCGCAAGGAAAACTTTTTTACGCGACGAGCTTCCGCCCGGCGCCGTTTTCCTGGCAACCAACGGCCGCGGCGGCATGATGCGCGCGGCCGTCAAATGGGGTGAATTGCGCAGCAAATACGACGCTCTGCTGGCGGGCAATCTCAGCATAAGCCATCCGGAAGACCGGCGCGTGATGTTGACCCGCTGCCGGGCCTGGCTTGTTTACCACGGATACTCGCAGGACGTCACCATAGACCGCCTGGGAAAATTTTCCCTGGGATCCGGCTGCGGCCGCTGGCTGTTCCGGATACCGTTCGGCTACGACAAAATGGTTTTTTGCCGGGTCGAGGCCGTCATGGCGGCCGGATTGAACGCCGTGCGCCTTTCCTTCAGGCGGCTGCCGGCCGCCATGCACAAACACTGCCTGGAGGATGAAGAATCGGCCTGCCTTATCATCCGCCCGGATATCGAGGATCGGAGTTTTCATGAGGACACCAAGGCCTATCTTGGTCCTGAACAATCCTTCCCCGGGGCGATACGTTCCCTGGCCGATGGTTTCGTGTTCGCGCCCGACGCAAACCGGCAGTTGAAGGCGGCGGCCTCGCAGGGAGTTTTCCACCTGCAGCCCGAATGGCAATACATGGTCTATCATCCAGTGGAAGCCGAACGCGGCCTTCAGCCTGCATCCGACCTGTTCAGTCCTGGATATTTCCGGTGCGACCTGAAGGGCGACGAGGAGGTCGTCATTTCGGCTCAAATCATCACGCCGCAGGAAAAGGAAGAAAACATCATTTCAATGCATTCGAACTTTTCCCGGCACATGCCGCCGGAGGAGGATGTTCTGATTGCGCTGGAGCATGCCCTGCGCCAGTTCGTTGTGAAACGCGGCGACCTGAAAACGGTGATAGCCGGCTATCCCTGGTTTCTGGACTGGGGACGCGACACGCTGATCGTCTGCCGCGGCATGATCGCCGCAGGCATGCACGATGAAGTCCTGCGGATCGTCTGCCAGCTCGCCTCCTTTGAAGAACAGGGGACGTTGCCCAACATGATCATCGGCAATAATGCGGGCAATCGCGACAGTTCCGACGCCCCGCTCTGGCTCTTCGTCGTCTGCTCCGAACTGAGGCGCGCCTTGAAACGTGACGACTGGCTCAACGAGAAGTGCGGACGGCATTCCCTGCGCGAGGCGCTTTTTTCGATAGCCTCCTCTTATCGCAGGGGCACGCCGAACGGCATTGTCGCGGACCCGGAAAGCGGGCTCATTTTCAGTCCGGCCCATTTTACCTGGATGGACACTAATTTTCCGGCCGCCACTCCGCGCCGGGGATACCCGGTGGAAATCCAGGCGCTCTGGTTTGCGGCCCTGGAATTCATGGCCGGGATGACGGGCGAAAAACAATGGAAGGATTTTGCCGGGTTGGTCCGGGATTCGATCGTAAAATTGTTCTGGCGCGGGCAGGAAACGTTTTTCGCGGATTGTCTGCACGCCGAACCCGGCCGGCCGGCCGCGGCGGCCATGGCCGACGACGCCCTGCGGCCCAACCAGCTTCTTCTCCTCACCCTTGGCGCGGTTGACGATGCTCAAATTGCCGCCGGGGTTCTTGCCGCATGCGGCGAACTCATCGTTCCGGGCGCCATACGTTCCCTGGCCGACCGTCCGGTCGCATATCCACTGCCGGTCGAGGCAAACCGGCGCCTGCTCAACAATCCTTCAAGCCCGTACTGGGGACGCTATGAGGGCGATGAAGACACCCGGCGCAAACCGGCCTACCATAACGGTACGGCCTGGACCTGGCTGTTCCCTTCATTCTGCGAGGCCTGGTTCAAACATTACGGGCGTGCCGGAGGAAAAACCGCTCTCTCGATTCTGAGCAGCAGCCTTCGCCTGATCAATTGCGGCTGCCTCGGCCAGATCCCGGAAATTCTGGACGGCGATTATCCGCATCAATCGCGCGGCTGCGACGCCCAGGCCTGGGGGGTGAGCGAACTCTACCGCGTGTGGAAACTTCTGGCGGAAGAAGGCTGAATATAGAAGATCATTCCGTCCCGGGCACCGTCAGGTCGGTCAGCTCGAAGTCAACGGTGATGTCCTGGTAAAAGCCGCCCAGGCCGGGCGGTAGTTCCGGGAGCCTGGAGACCGTCTCGAGCGCGCTCTTGACCGAATCATCCATCAGAGCGTTGCCGGAGGAGGCGGTAATGTCTTTTTTGGTTATCTGGCCGTCGCGCTGCACGCGGAGCCGGACGGTGGTGATCATCCCCTTTTTGCCGATCAGCGAACTGGGTTGCTGCCAGGCCTCGTACATGATGGCGCGGATCTGGCTGAAGTACAAGGCATAAGGACTGTACTGTCCGCCGGTTCCTGTTCCGCTCCCCGAACCGCTCCCGGGAATGGAGGAAGGAGCGGTGGAAACGCCTTTTTCGAGCATGCGCCTTATCTCGTTCTCGTTCAGTATTTTTTTCGGCTGCGTAACGGAAGAGGTTTTCAACTGGCGCTTGACAAGTTTTTTGCTTACCTCCACCTTGCCCTTGCTTTTCTTGCGGACCGGCTGCGGGAAGGCGTCATCCTGTCCGTCCGTTTCCGGAACGCTTGCCGCCGCTGCTCCGCCGCCCTTCGGCGCAGAACCGCCAGAACCCATTTGAATGTCAAGAAACGGGGAAATATTCCTTGTGCTCACGCGGCAGCAGGATATGAACGAATACAAAATAAAAAACAACAATGCCGCCGTATGAACGATGATGCTGATTACGGCGTTGCGTTTCAATTCCCTGTTCATAAGGACCTCCAGGCTGCGGGGGATAGGCCCTTACTTTTTCTTTTCCCGTCCGCGCCCTGCTGCTTGCTCGCTGATCTGCGAATCGTGTTTTACGTTTATGTTGAGCTTGGTAACGCCGATTCTTTTTACGGCGTCAAGCACGGTCACAAAGTGCTGAAACTTCACGTCCTGATCCGCCTCGATCATGACCGGCTGGTTCTGCGGGTCGGCGATGCGGCCGCGCAGGCGGGTTTCAAGCGCTTCTTTGGCCACGTTCTGTCCGTCAATGAAAATTCCGCCGCTGCTGTCAACCTGGATATTGAGGATTTGATCTGGCTGCGGCGCGGTTTCCTTGGCTTTGGCTTTCGGTAAATTGATCTTGATCTGGGATTTTATCAGGAAGGGGGTCATGACCATGAAAATGATCAGCAGCACCAGGGCCACGTCAATCAGCGGAATCATGTTGATTTCCGCAAGTATCTGGTACTTTCCGTTTTGTCGTGCGGCCGTTTTCATTGCTGACTTCCCGGCTGGGCGGATAATTGTTCGATGACGTCAAACATTGCCAGGTCGATTTCCTGGGAAAGACGCTGCACCTTGTGAGCGCAGTAGTTATAAAATATGACCGCCGGGATGGCGACCATCAGGCCGAAGGCCGTGGCGATCAGGGCCTCGGCTATGCCGGCCGAGACGACCTCCGGGCCGGCGCCGGCGTGCATGGCGATGTCCTGGAAGGACTTGATGATTCCCAGAACAGTGCCGAGCAGGCCCACGAATGGCGCCGTGCTGCCGATGGTGCCCAGCACCGGAACGTACGCCTCAAGCCGGTGGATTTCAGCCTGCAGGGCGTTCTGGCCGGCGCGCTCTTTTGTGTCGCGGTCCCCGCCCGCGGTCAGGATGCTTGCCATGACCCGCGCGGCCGGCTTGGAAAAGCGCTGGCAATAGTCGAAGGCCGCGGCAACGCCGTGGGCCTGGATGATCTTTCTGATGTTGGCCGCCAGGAGGGCCGCATCCAGCCTGGCCTTGCGCAGTGCGGTAAAGCGATCCAGAATGACGGTCAAAGAAACGATGGACATGACGGCCAGGATGCTGATGATCGGCCAACTGTTCAAAAGCATTTCGCGAAACGTGAATCCGCCCATATGATTTTCTCCAAAACTAGTTGGTAAACACAAAAATTCCAATTCCGGAGAACAACATTATGAATTAAATCCGCCGGAGTCAATCATTCTTCGTCGCCCGCCATTGTTCTGAAATAAGCTGTCAGTTGATCCCGCCGAAAAACTCTTTCGACTCGGCACAGCCTCGCCCTCCAAGCCCGATTTAACGAAACATTTTCGCAGTTTATGGAGGGCGAACCTGCGGTGAGCCGACTTTTTCAGCGGGATCGTCAGTTGACATGTCGGCCGGATTTATCTATCCTGTTTCACGTTCGAAACCATTCGGAAACACACTGGAGGAAAAATGAAGATTATTTCGAAATTATTGCTGGCGTTTGTATTGGTCGCAGCCGCCGCGTCCGTCCGGGCCGAAGGATTGCAGGACTCGGTTGACCAGGCCGCGGATATCCTGAAACGGTTCAAGGATATGCCGGAACAATCCATCCCGGAAAAAGTGCTGCGCGACGCCCGCGGTCTTGCCGTCCTGAGCGTGATCAAGGCCGGTTTTATTTTAAGCGCGCGCGGCGGACAGGGAATAGTGGTGGCCCGCACCTCCACCACCAACGGCTGGTCCGGTCCTTCGGCCATTGCCACCGGCGGCGCGGGATTCGGTTTTCAGATCGGCGCGCAGGTCAGCGAATTCGTTCTTGTGCTTAACACGGCCGAGGCGGTCAAGGCGTTTTCCCGGGGCGGGAACGTGTCGCTCGGCACGGATCTGAGCGTGGCGGCCGGGCCGGCCGGCCGCGACCTCGGCGTGGACGTTGCGCCGACCGCGGCGATTTACACCTACAGCAGAAGCCAGGGACTGTTCGCCGGCGTGTCGCTCGAGGGCACGGTCATAGTCACGCGCAACGAGGCCAACAAGGAATATTACGGCAAAAAAGTGGAGGTCGAGGACATTCTCAAGGGGAAAATACAGCCGCCCGCCGGCGCGGAGCCGCTTCTCCGGGAGTTGAAAAAATACTGATTCACAATTCCTTTGCCTGCCGGCGGCAAATGTTGTATACCTCAGGAGCCATGAAGCTGCCGCGCCCGATAAACGCGCGGAGGACGGGAAAGCCGGAAAATCGTGAAACCCGAAGATATACTTTCGTTAAAAAACAAGGCCGAGAGCGAGCTTAAATCCGCGAAAAACGCTGAAGAGCTTGAGGCGGTCAGGATCAAATACCTGGGCCGCAAGGGATTTTTACCCGAGATAATGAAAGGCCTCAAGGACCTTTCGCCCGCCGAGCGTCCGCTGGCCGGCAAATATTCGAACGAACTGAAAAACGTATGCGAGGCGCTCCTTGCCTCAAGGCGCGCCGAATTGCAGGGCGGGAAATCTTCCGTAAAAACGGATTCTTTCGATCCCACCCTGCCGGGCCAGTGGCCGGCAATAGGCTCGATTCACCCCATCAGCCGCGTGATCGAGGAGGCCGTCGAGATTTTTTCCACGCTGGGTTTCACGATTGCGGATGGGCCGGACGTCGAGACCGAATATTACAATTTCGACGCTCTCAACACTCCCGCCGATCATCCGGCGCGCGACAGTCAGGACACGTTCTGGCTGGACAGGAAAATGCTGCTGCGCACGCAGACTTCCCCGGTGCAGATACGCGTCATGGAAAAACAAAAGCCGCCGGTGCGGATCATCGCGCCGGGCCGCTGTTACCGGCGCGACACCACGGACGCCACACACAGCGCAAATTTTCATCAGATCGAGGGCCTTTACGTGGACCAAAACGTTTCCATGGCCGATCTGAAGAGCGACCTGACCTATTTTGCCCACCGCATGATGGGCCCGGGAGTGAGCGTGAGGTTTCGTCCGCACTTTTTCCCGTTCACCGAGCCCAGCGTGGAATACGATTTTTCCTGCCACGTTTGCGCAGGTAAAGGCTGCCGGATCTGCAAACACAGCGGCTGGATCGAGATTTCCGGCGCGGGCATGGTAAACCCGAAAGTCTTTGAAAAGGTGGGCTATGACCCGGAAAAGGTCGCAGGCTACGCCTTCGGCATGGGCGTGGAGCGGATCGCCATGATCAAGTTCGGCATTCCGGATATCCGCATGCTGTATGAAAATGACGTTCGCTTTTTGAGGCAGTTGGGTTAAGGTCTGAAGTCCGGAGTCTAAAAATGCGCGTACCAATAAGCTGGCTGAAAGATTATGTTGATATCGAGGTTGACGTCAAGGGTTTGGCGGAACAGCTCACCTTTGCCGGCATAGAGGTGGAGGCCATAGAGACTGACGCCTCAGGAGAGACGGTACTTACCCTTGAAATCACGCCCAACCGTCCGGATCTGCTGGGCTTGATCGGCATCGCCCGCGACCTGGCCGCCGTATCCGGCGCAAAACTGAAATTGCCGGCCGTCGAACTAAAAGAGGGAAATCAACCGATCGGGGATCTTGCGTCGGTCGCGGTGGAGGATGTGGTCGGCTGCCCGCGTTATACAGCCAGGGTGCTTGAGAATATTGCCGTGGGAGAGAGCCCGGAATGGCTGCGGCGCCGATTGACGCTGGCAGGCATCGGCTGCATCAACAACGTGGTTGACATAACCAATTATGTCCTGCTCGAATGCGGCCAGCCGTTGCATGCCTTTGACCTGTCCCTTCTAAAGGGCGGCAGGATAATAGTCCGGCGCGCAAAAGATGGGGAAAGCATTACCACGCTCGACAACGCGCAGCGGAAACTTTCGCGCGACATGCTGGTGATTGCCGATGCTTCCCGGCCCGTGGCCGTTGCCGGCGTCATGGGCGGGGCGGAAACCGGAGTACGGGCGGCCACCACGTCCGTGCTGCTGGAAAGCGCCTGTTTTCAGCCGTCCCTGATCCGGCGCGCGTCCAAGGCCCTGGAACTTTCCAGCGAATCCTCGTACCGGTTCGAACGCGGCGTTGACATCAACGGAGTGGATTTTGCCGGCCGGCGCGCCTGCGCCCTGATGGCGGAAATTTGCGGCGCAAGGCCGGCGGGGGGCGTAATTGACGTTTTCCCGGCCAAACCCGCTGAAAGAAAAATAACCTGCCGCTATCGGCGGGCGGCAGGCCTGCTGGGCGTTGAAATTTTTCCGGAACGCGTCAAAACAATTTTCAATTCGCTGGATTTGCCCGTGATTTCGGAGGATGAAACGCAATGCACGGTGGAAGTGAAAACGTTCCGGCCCGACCTTGAGGGCGAAGCGGATTTGATGGAGGAATTGGCGCGCATCAACGGCCTTGACCGGATTCCTGTCCATGATCCTTTCGGCCGGGTAATCGCCTCGGTTGACGACCGCCCCATACGGGCGGTGGCGCTCTGCCGCGGCCTGCTGGCTTCGCTTGGTCTGCGGGAAATAATGAATTACAGCTTTGTCTCGGAAAAACTTTTGAACCTGTTCGGCGACAATATGTCCGGCCGCGTCGTGATTCCGCGTCCTGTCAGTGCGGATCATTCGGTGATGCGCGATTCGCTCCTGCCGCAGATGGCGGAAACGCTCGGACGCAACCTGGCGCGGCAGACGGAAGAGGCGGCTTTATTTGAGATCGGCAGGGTTTTTTTCAGGACAGACGCTTCGGTAGTCATGGAGGAAACAAGGACAGCCCTCGGCCTGATGGGGCCGGTCGGGCGTCCGGACTTGCAGAAACGCGGCGGCACCGTCGGCGAGGCCGAGTTATTTTACTGGCTCAAGGGAATATTGTGGAACTTTTTCGACAAACTTTCGGCCGGGTCGGACCAATCCGGGAATATTTTGACGTTCGGTGAAATTTCATCCGCAAAACCGCCGGCCGGTTTGCCGGTTTCCTGTTTCAAGGCCGATCGGGCCGCATCAATTTCGCTTGACGGCAAGGCATGCGGAATAATTGGACTTTTGAAGGACGACCTGCGGCGGGAATGGCGCATTCCTGGGCCGGTTGCGCTCATGGAAATTAAGCTTGAGCCTTTTTTGAAATATGCCTTCAAGACCCCCTCGGCGTCCGTTCTGCCGGTTTATCCATCGGTCAACCGCGATATTGCCATGCGCGTGCCCGCCGGGTTGCGGCACGATGAAATCATAAAAACGATCCGGAAAAATGCCCCAAAGGAATTGACAGGTATTGCTTTGTTTGATATATATGAATCCAAAGACATGGGCTGCGGTTTTAAAAGCATGGCCTATGGCCTTACGTACCGGTCAGCGGACCGGACCCTGACGGACGAGGAGGTCAACAAACTTCACGAATCCGTCAGACAGCGGTTAAAAGATGAGTTAAAGATAGAGATACGGGAAGGGTAAGTGGGACCGTATGAAGGAAGCATTATACAGTTACCGGGAAAATAATTATTCCGCGGTCCGGCATGGCCGGTTCGCTTTATTAATAAACACGTGGTTGTCGGCGCTGAGGCAGCGCAAAAGACAGATTAGTCATGCGCCGCGAGTGATTTATTATTGTTCTTTAACAGTATAAGATAAGCTTCGTCAAATACCCTGCCTGGCAGGTGGATTCGGGCCTACTATCTCTGACCCATTAATGATAATTAGGGGGGTTGAATCAGACGGCGCCCGCATGCCCTTCATTAGGGAAGCGGAACCCGTCCGCTAAATTCCCACTTTGTTTCTTCTGGAACAGAGGCTGGCTACGACACGGCTAAGGCAGGGTATTTGTTTATGGCAACCGATTTGTTCGAAAAGGAGGGTGAAAATTTTCCCGCAAAGGCGCCGCTTGCGGCGCGCATGCGGCCGCGCACTTTGGAGGAAATCGCGGGCCAGGAGCATATCGTCGGTCCCGGCAAACTGCTTCGCCGGGCGATCGAATCCGACCGCCTGGGCAGCATCATCCTTTACGGCCCGCCGGGCTGCGGCAAAACCTCTCTGGCCGAAGTCATTGCATTGGTCACGCGCCGGCACTTTGCCAAGGCCAGCGGCGTGATAGCCAACGTGGCGGCGCTGCGCGAAATACTTGAAACCGCTTTTCTGCGCCGCAAGCGCGAGGGCCGCGAAACCATTCTTTTCATAGACGAAATCCATCATTTCAACAAGTCGCAGCAGGATATCCTGTTGCCCTACGTCGAGGAAGGCCACGTCATCCTGATCGGCGCCACGACCCATAATCCGTTTTTTTTCATCAACAGTCCGCTCACATCGCGCTCGCAGATATTTGAGCTGGAACCCCTGTCCGACAAAGCCGTTATTTCTCTTTTGAAGCGCGCGCTCCAGGATGAGCGCGGCCTGGGCAGCGTGGCGGCGGATGTTGACGATGCCGCCCTGCTGCATCTTGCCAAAGTCTGCGAGGGCGACGCGCGACGCGCGCTGAACGCTCTGGAAATCGCCGCGCTGACTACCCCGGCCGGCCAGGACGGCCGTATTCACATCACGCGCGCCGTCACCGAGGACTCGATCCAGAAAAAGGCCGTCGTCTACGACCGCGACGATGACGGACATTACGACACCATTTCCGCCTTTATCAAAAGCGTGCGCGGCTCCGACCCGCACGCCGCGGTCTACTGGCTCGCCAAAATGCTCTATGCCGGCGAGGACCCGCGTTTTATCGTCAGGAGACTCGTCATCCTCGCTTCCGAGGACATCGGCAACGCCGATCCGCGCGGACTGCTCATGGCCGTGGCCGCCATGCAGGCCGTGGAATTTGTCGGCATGCCCGAGGCGCGCATCATTCTGGCGCAGGCAACCACCTATCTGGCCTGCGCGCCCAAAAGCAACGCCTCCTACCTTGCCATAGAAAAAGCCTCCGCCGACGTGAAGGAGGGAAAAGTGTTGCCCGTGCCGAAACCGTTGCGCGGCTCCAGTTACAAGGGCGCAAAACGTCTCGGCCACTCCGGCTACAAGTACGCCCATGATTTCGACGGCCATTTTGTCGGCCAGGAATATTTACCGTCAACGGCCGTATATTACGAGCCCACGCAGCAGGGCTACGAGGAAGTCCTGGCCCAGCGCCTGGCGCAGTGGAAAAAGAAAGGCGCAGAGGCGCAGGGCGCCAAGGGAACAAAGACCGATTGAAAACATGAACATAGCCGAAAAAATACGAGATCGAATCCGCGCCGCGCGCAGGGAGCTTGAGCCGCTCCGGGTTGACGCCGCCAGCGCCGCTGTCCAACAGAGGATTTTCAACTTGCCGGAATGGAAAGAGGCCAAAACCGTGTGCTGTTACCTGGCCATGCCACTGGAAATTCAGACCGACCTGATCATCGAACGCTGCCTTGCGGCAGGTAAGCGGGTCTTTGTGCCGGCCTGGCATCAGGGCAGAAAAAAATACATGCTCGCCCGTTTCAAGGCGGAGGACGATCTCCAACTCGGCAGATTCAACGTACTGGAGCCGGTCCATCCGGAGTGGATCGGAGGCGAAAAAGCCGGCCTGGCGCTGGTTCCGGGCGTGGCTTTTGACCGCTGCTGCGGCCGACTCGGCCACGGCTGCGGGTATTATGACGAACTGCTTTACCGTCCTGAACTCAAATCCGCCTTCAAGATCGGGCTCGCCTTTGAATTTCAAATGTTCGACAAATTGCCGCAGCATGCCGGGGACGTGCGCATGGACGCGGTTATAACGGAAACGACCGTATACGGGTGTAGATAAACAAATAATGATATAAAATATGCAGAGGTGAATCATGATAGACTGGTGGATGGGAGCATTGGTTATCCTGCTGGCCGGCACGCTTGGCTACTACATCCGGTTCATTATCGGACGTTACGCGGTGAAGTCGCTGGAACATCAGGCGAAACGGCTCGTTGAAGAGGCGCGGCACAGCGCCGAAGTCGTGCGCCAACAGGCGGACGTGCAGGCCAAGGCGGCCATGCTGAAGGCCCGCGACGATTTTGAGGCCGAGGCCAAAAAGCGGCGGCAGGACCTGGCGGCCCTCGAGGAACGCCTGGCGCAGCGGGAACTCAACCTGGAACGCAAGGTGTCCATGATAGACAAAAAATATCAGACCATCGATCAGAAGCAGACCGAGATCGAGAAAAAGGAAACGGAAATCAACCAGCAGAAGGAGGAATACGCCAACCTGGTCAAGACTGAGCGCGACAAGTTGCAGCGCATGGCCGGGCTGACGCAGGAGGAGGCGCGGCGCGCGATCATGACGCGCACCGAGGAGGAAATTCACGGAGAAACCGGCATGCTCATCCGCCGCATGCAGGAGGAAGCCAAGGAAACCGCGGAGCGCGAGGCGAAAAAAATAGTGGCCATGGCCATACAACGCTATGCTTCCGGCCACGTCAGCGAGCTGATGACCAGCACCGTCAGCCTGCCCAGCGAGGACCTCAAGGGCAGAATCATCGGCCGGGAGGGCCGCAACATCAGGGCGCTGGAATCAACCACCGGCGTCGACCTGCTGGTGGACGACACGCCAGAGGCGGTGGTTATTTCGGCATTCGACCCCATGCGGCGCGAAATAGCCAGACAGTCGCTGGAAAAACTCATTGCCGACGGCCGCATTCATCCGGCGCGCATAGAGGAAGTGGTCGGCAAGGTCAGGGAGGAAATGGATGAAATCGTAAGGTCGGCCGGCGAGGAAGCCGTCTATGCGGTCGGCCTGCAGGGGCTGGATCCCGAACTGGTGCGCACGATCGGGCGCCTCAAATTCCGCACCAGTTATTCGCAGAACGTTTTAATGCATTCCGTGGAAGTGGCCCATTTGATGGGCATCATGGCCGGCGAACTGGAACTGGACGTCATGCTGGCAAAGCGCATAGGACTGCTGCACGATATCGGCAAGGCGCTCGACTGCGAAGTCGAGGGCAACCACGCCGTGATCGGCGCCGACTTCCTGCGCCGTCACGGAGAGCAGCAGACGCTGTTGAACGCCGTGGCCTCGCATCACAGCGACGTGGAGCCGGAAAGCGTCTATGCCCTGCTTTGTTCGGCGGCCGACGCCATTTCAGCGGCCCGGCCCGGGGCGCGCTCGGAAGTGACGGAAATTTACATCAAACGCCTGGAGAAACTCGAGGAAATCGCCTCCGGTTTCGAGGGCGTTGAAAAAAGCTATGCCATCCAGGCCGGCCGCGAGGTACGCGTGCTGGTCATCCCCGATAAAGTGGACGATGCCGCCGCCATGCACCTGGCGCGCGACATCAGCAGGAAAATAGAGCAGGACCTCCAGTATCCCGGCCAGATCAAGGTCACCGTAGTGCGGGAAAACAGGTTCATCGAGTATGCGAGATGAATATAGAGCGGATAGCGTGGAGCGTATAGATGAAGAACTATCCGCTAAACGCTCTACGCTAATCTGATTATGAATGCCGGTCAACGCAAAATCTACGGCGTCGGCGAACTGACCCGCAAGATAAAAGTCCTGCTCGAGGATGATATAGGCGAAGTGTGGGTCGAGGGCGAGGTATCCAATTTGCGCAGGCCTTCCTCCGGGCATTGGTATTTCACCGTCAAGGATGAGAACGCCCAGCTCTCGGCCGTCATGTTCCGGGGCAGCCAGTTCGAGGCCAAATGCGAATTGAAGGACGGTCTGAAAATCCGCGTCTTCGGCCTGGTCAGCGTTTATGAAAAGAGCGGACAGTACCAGATCGTCGCGCGCGCCATCGAGCCGGCCGGCCTCGGGGCGCTGCAGGCCGCCTTCGAGGCGTTGAAGAAAAAGCTGGCGGCCGAAGGCCTGTTCGACGCCTCACGGAAAAAACCGTTGCCGCTCCTTCCCCAACACGTCGGCATTGTCACTTCCCCGAGCGGAGCTGCCATTCACGACGTGCTGAACGTTCTTTCGCGGCGTTTTTGCAATCTGCACGTCGTTCTGGCGCCGGTCAAGGTGCAGGGGGATGGGGCGGCCGCTGAAATCGCGGCGGCCATTGACCTTTTCAACGCGGCCGGAAACGTTGACGTTCTGATTGTCGGCCGCGGCGGCGGCAGCCTTGAAGACCTCTGGTGTTTCAACGAGGAAACGGTCGCCCGGGCCGTGGCGCGCTCGAAAATACCGGTTATTTCCGCGGTCGGCCATGAGACCGATTTCACCATCTGCGATTTTGTCGCAGACCTGCGCGCGCCCACGCCCTCGGCCGCGGCCGAACTGGCGATCGGGCGCAAGGAGGATTTCGAGGCGGGCCTGGCGGACTTTTCCCGGCGTTTGACGCGCCTCATGCGCGAATCTTTTCTCGGCTTCAAGGCCAGGTTCGCCGCAGTGCAAAAAAGTTACGTTTTCCGCGAGCCGGCGAATATTGCCGGGCAGATGCGCGGCCGCCTGGATCATATGGCCGACCGGCTCGTTCACAACATGCGGAACCTGTTGCGCGAAAGACAGCAGAATGCCGATGAATGCAACCTGCGCCTGACGCACGCCGCGCGCGCCATGACGCAATTGTGCCGGACGGACCTCGGGCGCATCGAGGCGCAACTCAGGGGCATGAGCCCAGTGGCCGTCCTTGAAAGAGGTTACAGCATAACCTACGGCGCCGACGGCTCCATTCTAAGATCGGCCGCACAGGCGAAAACCGGTGACCGGATCATGACCCGGCTTGCGGACGGGTCCCTGGAATCCGAGGTCTCTGGCTGCCGCCGGAGTTCCACCGCAACGCGACAGGCGAGGATGGATAAGGGGATTTAGAAAAATATTCCCTTGCCTTGAGCCGGAACTTATAGTAACGCTTTTATAAAGGTTGGATGTCGTTACCGGCCGTAATGGAGGAATGAAATGAAAACAACACTGAACGGACTCTTCTCGGTTGCGCGCGGTTTCCGATTCCTGATTTTAATTCAGGCCTTACTGTTTGCCGGTAATTTCTCTTTGGCGGATGCTCCCACACACGGCAAAAAAGTTGTCGGATACTTTATCGAATGGGGAACTTATGCCCGCGATTACATGGTCAAGGATATGCCGGCCGACAAAGTGACCCACGTCAATTTTGCGTTTATGGCTCCATTCATGCTCTCCGGCGTATACACCCAGTTCAGCAGCATCGCAGCCGATGATTACCTGAAAAGCGACGGTTCGCATCCCAACCAGCCCCTCTACGTCGTGGGCGCCGCCACCTGTTCCGTCAATGGCGTCACGTATTCCGTCGGCCTGGCGGTCGATGACACGTGGGCCTGCTTTCAGAAATGCAATTATCCGCGCAGGTACCAGGCCACGCCCGCCTACGGCTGGCGGACCAACATCTTCAGTTCCTGGGACATGCCGACCGGAGAAGGCGTGAAAGGGGCCAATGACAGGACGGCCGGCATTTTCGGCGAATTGCTGGGAATGAAAAACGCGTACCCGCACGTTAAAGTCATGCCCTCCATCGGCGGCTGGAGCTATTCCTACTATTTCTGCGATATCGCCCGCACGAATGCGTCCAGGCAGGCGTTTGCGGCCGCCTGCCGGCAAACGCTGGATTTGTTTGCCGGCCGGGACGGCATTACCGATTTGTTCGACGGCGTGGATCTGGACTGGGAATTTCCCTACGCCGGCGGAGACAGCGCCATCACTCATGATCCGAATGACAAGGAACATCTGACCGCGTTGTGCCAGGCCGTTCGGGCACAGATCGGCGCCGATAAAATATTCACTATCGCAACCGCCCAGGGTTATCAAAACATTTCCAACCAATATGATGGGACTCTGGAGGAATATCTGGATTGGGTTTCCATCATGGCCTATGACTATAACGGTTACACCTGGTCGCTCAAGACCGGTTTTAATGCGCCCCTGTTTGGCGGCAACACCAACGATCCCCTGTATAATTCGACGGACGGCAAATACATGGTGATTGACGAAGTGGTTCAGGCCTTTCTCGGTCAAGGCATTAACCCCACCAACCTGGTACTGGGATTGCCGTTTTATGGAAGAACCTTCGGCAATGTAACCGATCAAAATCACGGCGAGTTCCAGTCTTTCAGCGGACCGGGCATCGGCTCCTACGAAAATGGGGTGGTCGAGTTTAACGATATCTGCGACGGTACCGCGAGCAATAAGGTTTTGAGCAGGACGTCCAGCGGGGAATGGGTAGGCACCAACGGCTATACCAGGTATTGGGACTCGATCTCGCAAGTGCCATTTCTGTTCAACGGCAGTTGCTGGATCACTTACGATGATGATGTCAGCCTGGCTGACAAAGTCGGGTATGCCAAGGCGCAGGGACTCGGCGGCGTAATGATCTGGGACTTGTCGTGCGATACCCATGACCGGACCGACTTTACCTCGCCTGATCCATATATACTGATCAATGCCATTGATACGGCCTTGAGACAAGTCGTCTCGGCGCTGTCCATCAGCCCGAGCAATCGCAGTCATACACACTCAGCCGTCAGCGGCGTGGTCACCGTAAGCGCAAATGTGGCCTGGACAGCCGAAAGCACCCAGCCGGGCTGGTTGTCCCTCACCGGAGACAGTCAGGGCACCACCAACGGAACCATTACCTATGTGGTGGCTGAAAATTGCGGCCCGTCGCGCGCCGGTGTTATCAGCATCACCGGCGGCGGCCTCAAGCGTGATTTCACCGTCAATCAGGAGGCTTTCATCGCAGAGCCGTTGTCAGCCGATTTTGACGGCGACCGTAAGGCCGACCCGGCGTTATACAACACGAACGGCACATGGAAAATCAAACTCTCCACGGCCGGATATGCGATTGTTCCCCTGACCGGCCTCCTGGGCGGAAGCGAATATTCCGCCCTGGCGGCCGACTTTGACGGAGACGGCAAAGCCGATCCTGCAATCTATAGCGCCGGCCTGGAATTGTGGGTGGTAAAACTTTCATCCCTCAATTATCTGGCGCCGACCGTGCTCGAGAACTTTGGCGGCGCCGACTGGCAGGCTGTGGGTGCGGACTTTGACGGCGACCGCCTTGCCGACCCGGCGTTATACAACACGAACGGCACGTGGAAAATCAAACTCTCCACGGCCGGTTACACCACCATAACCAAGAACAATTGGCTGGGATACCCGAGCTGGCAGGCGCTGGCGGCGGATTTTGACGGTGATGGGCTGGCCGATCCGGCCATCTACCGTGCCTCCAACGGGGCATGGATCATAATGCTGTCCAAGTCCGATTATAATATTGCGGTGATAGATCCCAATTTCCTCGGCAGCGAGGGTTTTATCGGTCTGGCGGCGGATTTTGATAATGACGGGCATGCGGACCCGACGGTGGCTGAAACGACAACCGGCCACTGGCAGGTCAGGCTCTACAGCAACGGCTACAGCCTGGTTGATCTCCCGAATTATTTCGGGGAATGAATCAGTAGCGATTCAAGCCCGGCCCCGGATCGTCAACATGCCGTTGAAGGATCAAGGCTTCAGGAATTCGGGCATGACAGCCGCCACATAACCGGCGCGTGATAGCCGCACTATCAGCGTGCCGGTTGTAGGATCATAGATGGCCGGATCGGCCTTGCCGTCCCCGTCGTAATCAGCCAGGGCCAGCAGCCATTCCGGATATCCAAGGAATCCTTCCGTTGTCTCCACGCGCGTATATTCCAGGCTCGACAACAACGCCATGCACTGGCCCGTGGTTATGTCGCACACGAAAGGATCGGCCAATCTATCTCCGTCAATATCTCCGGCTGACGCCGCAAACCCGGTCCGGCCAAGCAGATTGTCAGCCGTAAATTCACATAATTCCTGATCCGCGCAGATGAACTGCGCGGGTCAGGAAACTAATCAACGGTTTGTTTTACAACGGGTTACGCTAACTTTTCATTCTGTCAGGATGATTCCCGCCATGTTGCATTTCCGGAAAATGATTTGGCACATTTTCTGGTAAAAAAGATTGGCAAGACGTGACTTTGATCAGCACCGACAGGAACCGGCATAAATTCTACGGCACGGAAATGATCATGCCCTGCGGAAGATATTCATAGCAACCAATGTCCACGATGCCGGAAAACCGGTCGATCCGGGAATATCCATCCAGATCAACCGCGTTTTCATTTGCGCAGGCATGGAGGCAGGACAAACTTGTGTTCACGGAATAATTCCGTTTTAGAACAAGGCCGCCATTTTTTTCGGCCTGGCGCCGAGCGTAAATAGCGCCCGAAGAATCAAGTCCACCGACACTTTCGGATCGCCCGCCTCAATCTTCGCCACTCGGCTTTGGCTGGTGTGCATTTGTCTGGCCAAATCGACCTGAGTCAGCTTTTTTTCCTGCCGTAATTCCTTCAGTTTTTTTGTCATGGCCAATTTCGTTTCGATATAGGCCATATCAGCATCGGATAGGTTCAGGAACTTCTGAACTGTCGTGTGCTTCCATCCCGCCGCTTCCAGTTTTTTGCTTTTTTCTGAATTCATGCTTCAACCTCCCGTTGCCTGATCGTAAATCCGCAATCGCCTCCGACAGTTCTGAATAATCCTGTCCGGCGTTTCTCTGGTCTTTTTCTCGAACACGTCTGCGATGATGATCGCATCTTCGTCTGTCCGGTAGACGATCCGCCATGTCGCCGTCTCGTCGTTTATACGCAATTCATGACACCTTGAACCTATAATCGGCATGGGACGCTAATGCGGCAACGAAAGCGAATCTCCTTCCTGTAACTGACGAAGCAAAAATCCGATTTCCCGTCGCGCCTCGCACGACATAGGCGGGGTCTTGATTTCACCTTTTAAAACCCGGATCGATTTACTCACTGTTGTTGGATACAATATGTCAATAATGACATATTGTCAACACGATAATTTTAGAAAAAAGAAGACTTATCCAGTCGATTTTTTTACGGCACGGAAAACATAATTCCGGCTGGAAGATATTCATAGCAGCCCATATCCACCATCCCCGAGAAGCGGTCAATTCGGGAACGGCCGTCCAAATCCAGATTCATCCAGTATTCATTCGTTCCGGAATTTATACAAGGGGAACTTTGCGCCAGATGAGTGCGCCAAGCGAAGCTGGCGCGAACTGTCTGCCGGAGGCCGCCGCAGGCGGAAGAAGGCAGGATGAGCCAAAGACTAACCATCAGGCCATTACGGACCATACGTATCGGGAGATAACGAACGGTACGGAGCTATGGAGAAGGAGATAATCAGCCACAACGCAAGTGAAGGGATTGAGCCCCGAAATTACTCCATGTTGTCTGAGGTCAAGGATTTCATTTTCTGGAAACCAGCAACGAAGCATGCGCAGGAGCAGCCGAAAGACAAGTAAGCTGAAGGTGAGCATGTGGACACAGACCGGGGTCTGAGACCGTGTGCGGGTTGTCAATAAGTTCGCGTTGGAACTTGGGAGAACCCTGACGGAGCGGAAGCATAGGCAGACGCGAGTCTCCAACGAGTTGAAGAAACAAGGCGGAGGAAAGCTGTCAGGGTGGTCGGACTGACCTATAGTAGAGGAGTAGCCGTGGTAATGCGCGGTGAGGATACGAAGTCCACTCGAAGGGGTCAGCAGTAGAACGCTTGTTTGAGGAGGTGGCGGACGCCATAAGCGGAGATGGAAACCCGGACGCAAATCATACTCGAACGAATAGCGGGACGAGCAAAGCGAGAGAGCCAGTGTCGGTTTACAACACTGGCGCACCTGATAAAACGCTTCCTGGCCCTGAGTCCTCAGGCCGAAACATATTATCGCCGGCTGGCCGAACGTAAGCTCTCCTGGAGATTGCACCTGCGCAAGATCATGGCTTTGGCTGAAGCCTATGGCGCCGAAAAGGTCGCCAGAGCCCTGGCGGATGCACTCTTTTTTCAGGCCTTCTCCAGCGAATATATCGCCAATATCCTGGAGCAACGCGAGCGGCGTTTGCCTGATCCCGGCCCCCTGCATCTGGCGCGCAAGCAGGATCTGCTCGACCTCCAGTTGCCGGATCCCGATCTGTCAATTTACGACAATAACGATGACCAACCCAAGCAAGGAAATAATGCCAATGAAACCAAAATCTGAAGACTTGTCCATCATCCTCAAACGTCTGAACTTAACCTTCGTTGCCCAAAATTACGAGGCTATGGGCCAAACCGCCGCCCATGAACAACTCGGTCATGTGGAATATCTACGCCGCTTGGCCGAAGGCGAAGCAACGCTGCGCTACGAACGCAGCGTCCAGCGCCGTCTCAAGGCGGCGCGTCTGCCCGTGCTTAAAACTTTGGAGCAGTTCAACTGGAGTTGGCCAAGCAAAATTAATCGCGCCCAAATCCAGGAACTCTTCCGCCTGCGCTTCATCGATCAAAATGCCAACGTCGTGTTTATCGGCGGGGTTGGCCTCGGAAAAACCCATCTCGCCGTCTCCCTCGCTCATACCGCCTGCCTGCATAATGTGCCCACTCGCTTCGCGCAGGCCGTGGATATCGTCAACACCCTCTCCGCCGCGCAGGCTGCCAATGCCTTGCCCAAGACACTAAAAACCTACCTGACCCCACGCCTCCTGGTGATCGATGAACTCGGCTACCTGCCCATGGATAAGCGCGGTTCAGACCTCCTTTTCCAAGTCATCAGCGCTCGTTATGAGCGCGGCCCCATTATCATCACCACCAACTCGGCCTATAAACAGTGGCCCCGCATCTTCAACAATGATTCCACCATCACCACCGCCATCCTCGACCGCCTTATTCATCACTGCGAAACCATCACCATCGAAGGGAAAAGCTACCGCATGAAGGATAAACACAAATCAGATGAGAACGCCTAAACCGGCGTTTTCAGGAACTTTCACGCCGGCCGCCACACAGATTCGCGGTCAAATCGAATCTTCGCCTTTTGATGGGCGCCGTCGAGCGACCCACCTGCCCTGCCCTTGACCGTCACCCCAAACAAGTCCCTGAAATCGCCATTGTTGATGAGCTCCAGTTCCGGCTTTCTTTCAATCTGCCGGCTCAATTGCGGCAGACTCATAAACAAGTTCCCGCCGTTCTTCACGTATTCTTTCAGCTTGGCATATATCTCCGGCGTCATCGTGTTCCAACCCAAAAACATCAAGGTCTTATACTTTTGCAGAACGTCTATCGGCGCCTGGACCGGCACGATGTCCACCTGGCCGTATGGCGTGCCCGAGTAACGGCTTTTTGCGAAAAGATCGGCGTTGAGCAGATTTTTCCACCCCTGCTCAATCGTAGCCCTCCAGCCGGACTGCCACCAGATCTTCGTGTAGGAATTAATATTCAGCAATTGCTTTTGCGTCGGCGCCCCTTCCAGGTTTCCCCAGACCAGGCCTAGATCAACCGCCGGCGCCTGCCCGGACCGCGGATGGCTTTGAACGTATTTATGGAACTCTTTAGCCTTCTCGCGGAATCCCCGGCATTGCGGGCTGTTCATGTCATAGGCCGGCTTATTTGTGGAAGAATGTGTATGGCCAATCGTTATATCGAACAAACAATCCTGAAGGACAATCAAGTCGGCGCCATGAATATAGGACATATTATAATCCAGCATCAGCCGCCGTTGATGGGCCTCCGTATATGAATCGTCCCTGGGCGGTCCGTATCCGCCGCCCGCATAGAATTCCACATTCAGCCATGCGCCCCACAACGGTCGCCCATAGGCCTTGCTTGCGCCCCTGGCCGATGACAGGCTAAACCCAATGTTGCCGTAGTGTTCGGAAGACATGATATCCGTGCCGGCCTCCAAACCTTCGCCATGGCCGATAGGCCCGCCCTCATTCTCCAATATCAGCGCCGGACCGCAAGCCTGCCTAAACTTGGACATTTTTTTTGCCAAGTCGCCCATATATTCTGCCCGGGCTTCCTTCATGTTGGCAATTTGGCCGTCATGTTTAGGAAACCAATGAAATCCTCCCGAATTGCCATACTCGCCAAACAAGCTTCCAACATAATATTCCGGCGCAATTTTTACGATTTCCCGTGGTATGATGATGTTCGTGATCTGGCAGTAGTCATAGAAAAAAAGCCCGTTTTGTTTGCATGCCGCCACCCAACTTTTATAATACCGACCTTTTTCCTCAACGGTTGGTTTTTCCGGCTTGCCATATCCAATTGCAGCAAATACGACAATATCCCCCAAGCTATCTTCCTTGATCTGCTTGACACATTTCCCCACGTCCGCCCAGCGCACACCATTCAAGTGGACGCCGATTTTGGGATATTTCTTTGTGTTTTCGCCGATCCTGGCCAGTATCTTTGCCGTTTCTGCGTTTCGCATTGCCTCATCCTCCGGTTTTGTCGCAACCTGTTTGTTTTCCTCCGCGTTCGCCGCAAAACATGCCAGAGAAAAAATCATCATCGCCCCTATCAACGTTTTTATCTTCATCTTGGCCTTGCCTCCCATTGTTGTTTATTTTTCTCTTTGCTTTAAAACCATGAACCCTGAACTTTAGAACCATGCCTTTTTTTCTTGTATTTACCGCAAAGATACTTGAAAATGATTTTATTATGAATAGCAGATCGTCCCAAAGATTTATCAATTCGTCCCGAATTGTGAGAATTAAACCATGGCACGCCTATAGTTTCAGTCCGTGGATCGCTGGACGATATGTTGATTTTCACGGTCATGACTATCTCCAGATGCTCCAAATTGTTGATGGTCAGTTGGAGGTGGATTACGGTGCAGGATGGAAAACCATCAAAAATGGATTTGTGCACGTCCTTCCGCCCGGCTATAAGCACAGATTCAGAGCAGTCTCCGACAGTTGGCAATTCGGTCTTGACTTCACGGTTGAAGCCGATGACCGGGGACTGCTGGACGCCCTACGCAGGGCGTTCCCCGTTCCGGCCATCCAACCTATGTTTTTCCATGAATCGTGGAAAGAAATGTTCATAGCTGATCTTTCGCTGGGGTACACCGCAAAACTGCGCGCGCTCCACGCGCTTGAAGACTGGACCATAAGTCTTGTTGAGATGAAGGACAAAAGTTCTGGCGATCCGGAAGCAATTCGCCTTGCCGAATTGCTCAAAGCGTGGAACCGTCGTTTTGTGAACGTGTCTGATATTGCCAGGGAGCTTTGCTGGAGCAGGACAAAGACTGAGCTGATCTGCAAGCGGCGGTTTGGGTGCGGGATTATGAAACTCCATGAAAAAATGCGCATGGAAGAGGCCTCGCGCCTGCTGTTGAATACTGGCCTGAGCGTCGGCAAGGTTGCCGACCAATGCGGTTATGCCGATATCTACGGTTTCAGCCGGGCTTTTACCAGGATTGTCGGCGTTTCGCCTTCCACGTTCCGGCGCAAAATAAGGGAAGGTTAAATATTTAATGAGACGAATTATCGGGTACGCGCTTTTCTCCTTCCACACCAATCAATTCCCGAATGGCTTCTGCCGTCTTCCGGCCAATGCCTTCCACGCGCGCCAGCGCATCCACGTCGGCGCGAAATACGTTTTCAACGCTGCCAAACGTGTCCAACATTCGCTCTGCCCTGGCAGGACCGATTCCGGGCAAACCTTGAAGGATAAACAACTGCCGATTCCGACGGCGTTTGGGACGATAGCCATGCCGATACACGGCTCGGCTGATGTGGCGTTGGATTTGTTCGCCGGCGTACCGGATCAGATTTGCAGTTTCCCGCGCATCAAACGAACGCAGACAGGGAATATCCAAAAACAGAGCCAGCGTGACAATGGCGCCCTGGATCGCCTCACGGCTCACGGTTGGAACGTTTGCGCCGTCCACGTGTCCTTCAATCACCAACAGAGTACGATAAGGACTTTCCGCCAAGAGGCATGCTTGGCGGAAAAGGCGGCCATCCACTATTGAAACACTGAGATCCGCAACCGTCTTTCTTTCAATAAGAACGCGCTGGTTTACCAGATAGTCCCCCAGCTCCAGCCGGCGGACGGTTACCCGGATGGATTCCTGCGCTTGCAGATGTTCAATAACGCCCGAGACCCGCTCGCGGTCATCCGCCACCACATCCAGTGTCCCGGCTTTCTGAAGAAGATCATCTTCCGTTACGATGCTGTGTGGATTGAATTTCAGCCCATTCACGATAAAGTTCTGTGGCTTATCGCAACTTATGCAGAACAAATTTTTCAACGCACTGTTGCATGTGAAAGCAAATGGTATCGGTCGCCGGATTTTTGGACGCAAGCTCGTCTTTCCCGGTCTTTAAATCATTGTCGGCTTTCACCAGCCACAGCCTTACAACAGACTCGTTCATACCAACACTCCGTCCTTGAGAGCATAGTAGGTTATTACGCCGACATTCTTACGTTCCTCATTCATTTTTTTCTCGGATTTTACGATAATATCGGCGGATATGCGCTTTTCGGCAAGCCGCCTTTGAATCACGTTTATTACTTTTGCTTTTTCCAGGAACGGCATTTCCTCTTCAATGCACACCAGAAAATCCCAATCGCTGTCAGGCGACGCGTTCTGACGAGCATTGCTTCCGAAAAGAACGACCTGCTTTATGTTAACGTGTTTTGCGGTCAGTTCTTCGCGAATTGTCTTTACGGCAAAATTTTTAATATCATGTGTGGTCATGGAAATCACCGTTTAACCTGGTTTAAAACGACAAATCAATGTTTTTCAAGAACGATCACTTCAAGGCCTCCCAGTCATTCTCGGCAACAGGCTCGGCGGGACACTCGTAGCGAATGGGCTTGCCACGTAAAGGGCATGTGTTTTCCCCGGCCTTGATCGGCATACGGGCAATGACAAACACCTCCACGTCCGCGCCGGGCTTAAACGGGACCGGTTCCACAACCAGGCGACCGCCAGCTCCAATATGCGCGGTTGTGTGATAAGCAGTCATAATGGGAAATATAGCATTTTTTCGGGGTGTTGCAATAATTCTTTTCTACATTGTTATTTCCAATGTGTGCTCGCCGGACAAATTGCATTTGGCGTCCAGCGAATGTTTTTCCTGATCGTATCTGAACAGGATGTCCTTTCCGTCCAAAGCCACTTTTTGCGGGCCTTTGTCGCCGCGTATTTGTCCTCTCAAAACGCATACGCCGCTGCCGGATAATTTGCCGGTGTACTTGTTGCCGTCGCGTTTCTCAATGCTCAGGCAATGGTTCATGTCGTCGCTCACCGTCAACGCAAGATCGCCCAGCACGTTGATCGTCTTGATCGCGCCTTCCTTCACCGCAAGCGGCATCACCATATCCTTGATGCGCATCTTGATGTTCTTAACGTTGTCGGCTTCCGTCCAATCTATGTTCACCAGCAGGATTTTCGTTTCTTCGCTTTCGTCCTTGCCGCGATACACAGCGTAGTTTATGTCTTTCTTCTCGTCCATTTCGCCGAGCAGTTCGATATCGCCGGATTTGACCGTGGCCTCTATCAACGGCTTCACGAATTCGGCAGGAGCCGGAGAAAAGCTGTAACATGTCATCAGATATGCCATCCCCTTGCCGACTTTGTTCTCGATCAAAACAGGCGTTTTGCCGTCATCCGTCGAGGCAATCACCTTCGCCCCGTCAAGTTTCACGTCAGCCCAAGCCAGATCCGAACCGAATTCCGCTAACTCTGGTCTCGATAGTCTGGCGCGGAGTACGTTGACCTTCAAAGTTTCCGAATCCTTTACTTCCGCAATCATAAACCAGCCGGCGCCGGATGATTTTTTCCCTTTCATCTCGAATTTCTGCGCCTTGCCGTATTCTATCGCCTCCGGATTCACCGTGACGCTTAAGAGCCCGTGAATATCGTAACTGCCGTCAATGAACGTCGTCTCGAACTTTCCAAACGCCATTTCCGATTTCCATTCAATGGTCGTCCCGTATGTCGCGCCGATTTCCAACAGTTTTCTTCCGTTCATGAACAGATCGTAATTTCCTGAATTCCAAAGCAAAAATATCCACTACACTTTGGGAGCCGATGTCTATTTATGCAACTATTTGTTGTGCAATCTATTATGAATATGCAAAAAAGATTCATTAAGATATTGTTTTTTATGT
>Ga0074199_1000244_pt1 | contig 104789 bp, 100 predicted proteins | sample EPASupsiteSAE347_FD_64528 | JGI IMG/M metagenome (GOLD analysis project Ga0074199, IMG submission 64528) | Bioremediated contaminated groundwater from EPA Superfund site, New Mexico - Sample SAE3-47 | ecosystem: Environmental > Aquatic > Deep subsurface > Groundwater > Contaminated ...
GCTATTGATTGTTTTCCCCCATTTTGTCTTTCAATTTGTCTTTGTTTCTTTCATTATATCATGTTATTTGCTTTTATCAGCTTTTTCATGCCCTTATCATAATCTTTTTATTTTGTTACAACGCGAGGATCAGCCAGAGCCCGCTTTATGGGCGATTGGCTGCATCCACTTGTTATCGGTCGTCTATATTTCGTGGACATTTACGCCGTCAAACTCTGAAAAAAGTCTCGAATTACATCCCTATTATTTCTGAACCTTTCCAAAAGTACCGTCTGAAGGCCTTCTTGGTTTTGCGACTCAAGTAATAGGTCTACGTCATAAGCCCGCTTATCAAGTTGACGGCAGTATTTGTCAATAACGGTTTGAGGAGCTATTCCACGTTTCTTGGCTACTAGATTCGTAGCTTGCCTCCTCGACAATCCTAGTTTCTTGACCCCGTAAATAACTTCAAGAGTCTGAGCCAGTGCCTCCGGGACAGAAGACGAAAATACCGGAAAATCATTTGCGGTATGGGTTTTGAGGGTGTTTTCAACACGTCTTTCCGTACCACCGAAGAGTAGCCGCTTTAAGACCGAGTTCGGAGTATCTTCAAATGGCTCTGCGTTTTTCTTCAAGAACTGCCATACCTCTTCATCGACATCGATTTTGTAGAATCCCATTTTTCCCTCCTTACCTGACGGATTTAACTACTAAGCACTTCATAAGTAGTAATATACGAAAGCACTTGTAGTATGTCAAGTAAAAAGTTTGCCGTATTCGCTCAGTCCTTCATTTTATTTCATTTGACAGCTTTTTCATATGTCTCTGTTCATTCTCCGATAACACACGGGTCAGCTACAAGGCCGCTTTTTGGCCGAGTTAGCTGCACCCGGTCGTTAGAGGCTCGATGTCCATTTCAATGCCCGGCGTCTTGTGTCTGGGCTTTTTCCAGCAACTCATTGCACTTATCTCTCACTTCTTTCAGCAGTGACGATAGTGGTTCGACGTCAGTTGAGGTCATTTGAGCGAGTTTCGCTATAGACGAACTGGATAGCAGTTTCTCGACAAAGTTATAGGTATTCACTGCCGCAGTGATTTGTGGCCTCCAGCAGTTGCTTTGCAGAAGTGGCGCAGCAATCGAACGCTTCTCTGGGGCATCCTCATCTTTCTCGCGCAAAAGGACGATAATCCTGCGAATGTAGTTTTTAATACTTCTTCCAGGTATGAAGACGGGCCACTTTTGGCGCATTTCATGCCAGTCATCAAACCAGTAATCTGGTTCCTTTGATTGTTGGAATGAACTGAAGGCCAAAAGCAATGGCAGCATGCGGCTGGTCTGTTCCTCAGCGTTGGCTTGCACCGTCCTTCTTAGCTCTACATCAACTAAGCGATCATAGCTGCGAACGAAGTTTGTGGAGAAGTTCTCTTTTTCGTCAGCTAAGTGGTAGCATCCGACATCGTGCAACAAGGACGCTGTCAGTAGAATTCCGCGCAAATGGGTCTCGGAATCATTTGATGCGACATTTCTGCAAGTAAATTCGTTCGCGTTTACCCAGCTTTTCAGATCCCTCATAAGGATGGCGTGCATACCCGCTTTTGTGTGAACTGATTTCTGTTCTTCAGACGCATCAGGAGCAGCGCTGCTAACGATTTGTCGCCAAACCCTCATGGCGGATAGAGAGTTTAGATAGTAATCGAAGGCGGTGCTGCGATAGGCCTTGAGTGATTGGCGATATCGCTCTTGTTCTCCTTGTCCTATGTTTAGCTCATCTAGTACACAATCTATTATTGGCTCCTCTAGTCTCATCCGCGCAAGGAGATGGCTCCCTTCTATGGTGAGCCGTAAGTAGTGGCTTCCATACTCTATTAACTGGTTCATGCGAAGGTCGAACAAGACTCGTTTTAGTGCCGGCAGGGACACGTCGCTGTCCTTGGCGAGTTCCTCCTCGGTAGACAGGCCATGCTTTTCACAAAGCGCCAGAACGATCAGTGGGGTATCAGTTTTCAATATGGAACGTCTGTATTGTGATAGTGCAAGAGGCCAACTCATGTTAGAACCTCCCCGCCAAGATATATTTCATTTCCCGAATTCTTTGTGCCTCTTCCATGGTCCTCTGAGTGATTATGTCGGTATTAGTGGCACATGAGTAGTACTCAATCTGACAGGAAACAATTGTACTGACCGCCTTAAGGCTCTGAGGACTGTATCCTGATAGCTGCTCCTGATTTAAGAACACCAGTAGTTTGGCGTTCACTCTTCGATCAGCCGCAAAATCGTGTACCTCTCCAACGGCGCCAGGCGTCGCCGGTATTGAAACAATTAGATCAAACTCCTGGGCTTGCGCCAGCTGCTGTAATCTAATTGAGTAAGGCGCGCCAGAATCGCATATCTCCTCGCTGTACACTGCAGCGTGGCCATTCTGGCGTAAGAGGGTACGAAGGCCAAGCCGCACCGAAGCAAGAGGGCTTGGAGTGGAAATGCCAGGGCCCCAAAGAAGTATTCCCACGGGGACAGAATTGACTTCTAGAAGGCGCGACGTTACGCGGGGCCGTATTCTGGCCAGTAAACTTGCGGCCTCAGGTGATAAAGGCGTATCAGGGAGAGTCATTTGGCATCCTCCGGGGATCATGGTCGTGACGGCCCATTAAGGTCCTCCAAATCTTGTATATTCATACCTCTAACAAATGGGTCAGCCAGAGGCCTGATTTCAGGCCGATTGGCTGCATCCGGTCGTTATGAATCCTCTGGGTGCTTTTTGGGGTTTTCCCTCACACCGTTATGTCTTTCTGTTTCAACGTTGAATTTAGGACTAAGTAGCAAATGTATCAGCCTCTCGGTAACAGTCAGCAGCGTCTCTACCATACTCTCATTCTGATATCTATTATAGTGCTTCACCCGATGGAGATTACTCTTCGTGTCACTAATGAACTTTCTGGCTGTATCGGCCCATTTACTTTCTTTATCACTTTCCAATCGTTTTTCGAGATATTCTGAAAGAGTTGTATCTTTGCATATCAGGCCGATTACTTTATCCAATAGTTCCACCATGGAGTTGGCGGCCTGGCTGAGCCGATCAGGATTATCTGAATGAAACGCTAGCCAAGCCCCGATGCGCTTGTTCTTAAGGTTTAAGTCTATTTGATCTAGAAACTCATCAATTTTTGTCTTTTCATCTTGATCAACTTCGATGCTCATGTCCGACATCGATGCTCTGACCCCTCGTTCAAGCGCTTTAAAAAATTTAGCTGCATCAGAGGAATAGATATTATTAGGACAACAAAGCTCCATCAAAACCTGCAGCATATCATAGAACCACCTCGTATCATCACCCATGGGCGGGATAGCATGCGCATAGGCCAAGTATCTCACGACTTCTATAATGGGATTCTCACCCGGGCAAAGTTCTTCGCAAAGCTCGCCGGTTTGATCCGCTCCCTGAAAGAACTTGTCGGCCAAGCTCTTGACCTTCTCGTGGGAGACGGGATTTTGATGGTCCCATAGTGTCTCTTCAGCGACTTCTAAACAGGCTCTATACAATTCAGATTTGTTATAAGGCATCAGTCACTATCCTTTGTGGAACAACAATTCATAACATATATTATATAGAAAAAAGTATATTTCAAGATATCTTAGAAACATAAATTAATCAACAATATTTAATAGGTATCTCATATGTTGTAGGTTCTGCAAAGCAAGATATTGAATAATGCCCGTAGGTTGTGATAATATCATTAGCTATGATATTGGAATTCCATCTATCATCGTATTCCCTATGCATACCAACTAATTGATTTGGAAGGTAATTATGGCAAATGAAGACCTGCAGCAATTGACGCCTGCCCGGAAGTTCTGGAGTGCTTTCCAAGCGTGTGCGGAAGAGAACCGGGTAGGGCCTGATCGCTCGGTTTACTATGTAAAGTGGGCACAGGCCTTTTATCGGTTTCTGCCGGGAAAGCGGCTGCTCGACCGATCGCGTGAGGACATCGAGACCTTTCTTACGGACTTGAGCAAGCGACCCGGTACGGCGACATGGCAGGTGAGTCAGGCCGAGCACGCCCTTAAGATTCTTTATGAGGTGTTTCTTCCCGGCTATGCCCCGGAAACAAAGACGAGGCCGGTACAGGAAGAAAAAAACCAAGCCGGCGATGTCGGGACCAGGGCGGGTACATTCCGTGACCGGGTAATTCCGGGCGAGGTGGAACGGCTTTTTTCTCCTCTGCTCGATGCACTGAAAACGGAGATCCGCAGCCGTCATTACTCGATCCGCACGGAAACAGCCTATGTCGATTGGGTACGGCGCTTCATAGCCTTTCACAATTACGCTGACCCGGATAGTCTCAATGCCGCTGCAGTCAAGGGGTATCTCGATTACCTTGCAACAGGGAGAGAGGTTGCAGCGAGCACCCAGAACCAAGCCCTAAATGCGCTGGTATTTTTTTTCAATTATGCCGTGCGGAAGCCCTTCGAAGAGATGGAAGCCTTTGTCCGGGCCAAGCGTCCGCAGCGGCTTCCTGAGGTGATGACAAGGGATGAAGTTGAGGCGCTCTTCGCGCATATGGAGGGTGTTGCCGCCCTCATGTCCGGGTTGATGTATGGAGGGGGCTTGCGCCTCATGGAATGCATACGGCTGCGCGTAATGGATATCGACTTTGCGCGCCGCCAGATCATGGTGCGGGACGGGAAGGGCCAAAAGGACCGGGTGACGATGCTGCCGGAGCGGTTTGCTCCTCCTCTGCTGCAGCATCTTGAACAGGTAAAGGTTACATATGAAGAGGATCGGGCTAAGGGCGTTCCCGGCGTATATATCTGGCCCGCGATGGCGCGCAAGTACTCCCGTGCGGCCTCGGAATGGAAGTGGCAATATGTGTTTCCTGCCAGGAGTCTGTCTGTTGATCCCCGAAGCAGTGCAGTGCGGCGGCATCACATCAGTGAGAGCATCGTGCAGAAGGCAGTCAAGGAGGCGGCGACCAGGGCGGGTCTCGTAAGGAGGGTCAGTTGCCACACCTTACGGCATTCTTTTGCAACCCATCTTCTTGAGGCGCGGTACGACATCCGCACGGTTCAGGAATTGCTGGGACATGCTGATGTCTCAACAACCATGATCTATACGCATGTTCTGAACAGGCCGGGGCTTGCAGTCAAAAGCCCGGCCGATTTCTGAAGTAAACGGATTCGTGACTGGGGACGGGCCAAGCCCCTGAGAATATTTGGATTATGGTGTAGGGATTACGGATTACCTTAATATATACAAAACTAAATTGTCTTACTAAATGAAATATAGTATACTTTTTCTATATTATAGAAGGAGTTAACTATGGATAAAACAACCGTTACGACAAAGGGCCAGGTGGTGATCCCTTCAAGATTAAGGAAAAAATTTAATATCAAGCAGGGTACTCAGGTCGCATTTTATGAAAGCGAAGGCACGATAGTCATAAAGCCGATTACCGACGAGTATTTGCAAAGAATGGCCGGGTTTACGGGTACAAAGGGGAAGCTTTTGAAGGTCCTGAAAGAAGAAAAGGCAAAGGAACGGGAGCTGTGAAGCCGGCCTGCAGGGTCCTCGATGCGTATAGTTTGATTGCCTATCTTGAAGGTGAAAAAGGCTCTGATATCGTAATAGAGGCTTTTAAATCCGCACGGGATTCAGGAAAGGGTCTTCTCCTTTCTGCTGTTAACTGGGGAGAGGTTTATTACATTTCATTACGGGAAGAAGGGCAAAAACGCGCAGGCGAGGTTGCTTATCTCATATCAACTTTGCCCATAGAAATTGTTCCTGTAGACCTGGAGATTACAAGGAAAGCTGCTGAATACAAAGCAACAAAGAAGATGTCCTATGCAGACTGTTTTGCGGCTGCCCTTGCCAGGCTTCGTAAGGCTGAACTGGTTACGGGTGATAAGGAATTCAAACAGATAGAAAATGAACTGAAAATATTGTGGATTGAATAAGCTACGGCAAACCGGTATAGGCATCCAGGGCACGGAAATAATAACCGCAGTGGATTCCCGCGGCCCTTGCAACAGAAGCGAAGCAATTCAATGTCGATTCCGCATATCGCATATATTCATCTTTCCCGAGCATCAATGAGAGTTTTATAAGGCACATGACAGCAATAGAATTTGCCGAAGGATGTGGGGTATCTTCAATGCCCTTTAACCGCAAGCCGATAACCTCATTTTCCGTATCGAAAAACCCCCCGTTATTTTTATCCAGGAATTTCCCGATGCACTGCCCCATATACAGATCGGCCTGATCCAGATAGTTTTTATCCCCGCTCATCTCATAGGCATTTATCAGCGCATCGATAAAATTCGCATAATCATCAAGGAACGCTTCCACTCCTTCCGAATGCAGCAGTTGTCCGTTGAGAACGTTTGTTTTTGAAATCCCGTCAAGGCTCATAACGGCAAATTCCTTGACCCGTTCATCGCCCAGTGCCCTGTATGCTTTAAGAAATGACGTTATGAGCATTCCGTTCAGGGAAGTATACATTGCCCTGTCTACGACGGGTTTTTGTCTTTTTTCCCTTTCATTCAAAAGCCTTTCTTTTCCGCTTGAGAGAATCTTTTTAACTTTTCCTTCTTCCATATCCAGCTTTTTTGCAAGCTCCCCCGGTCCCATTCCTGTGTGGAGCACCATCTTTGAAGTATCGTGGCGCATTGCTCCCTGCCGGTGGAGGAAATAATAAGAAAGAACTTTATACTCCCCGTCTGTCAGGAGACCCTTAAAATCTTCATCCCTCCAGAGGAAATAACCCCCCTCATCATCAGGGGTTACATCGGCATCCTGGCTTGCATAAAAACCGCCGGCCGGGTGCGAAAGCTCACGTCTAAGAAATGCGATGATGCCCTCCGCCACCTCTTTAAAATAATTATCCCCGAAGGCGCTGTAAGCATCAATGTAGTTTCTTAACAGCCATGCATTATCATCAGCCATCTTTTCGAAGTGCGGGATGATCCATGCCGCATCAGTAGAATAACGGTGAAACCCGCCGCCGAGCTGATCATGAATGCCGCCGTATGCCATTGAAAGAAAGGTCTTTTTTAAGGCATTCCCGAGCTCAACATCCTTACTTGAGAGATACCGGTTAATGAGAAATTCCAGTGCGCCGGACATTGCAAACTTGGGCGCACTCCCGAATCCCCCGTTATGGCGGTCCATGCCTGAGAGCATCTTCTTCTCCGCATCATCAAGCATAGACTTGTCAAAGCCTTCGCCTGATACTGCGGCCTGATTTTTCAGGAATTCGATATATTGTTCGCCGTACCCTATTGCTTCGTCTTTCTTTTCCTTGTACAACCGGCTTATCGCCAACAGGATGGCTTTAAATCCGGGCCTTCCGAAACCTTCATCGGGCGGGAAATACGTACCGCCGAAAAAGGGTTTTTTGTCGCAGGTGAGAAAAATGCTGAGCGGCCACCCTCCGCTCACACCCATTGCTGCAAGGGCCTGCTGGTATATTCTGTCTATGTCCGGCCTTTCATCGCGATCAAGCTTGACGGGAATATAGTATTCATTGAGCAGTCTAACCACCTCTTCATCTTCAAAACATTCCTTTGCCATGACATGGCACCAGTGGCACCATATTGCCCCGGAGCTCAAAAAAACCGGTTTATCCTCATTCCTTGCCTTCTCAAATGCCTCCTCAGACCAGGGATGCCAGTCTATTTTCTGGTGCGACGCATGCTGAAGATATGCAGATTTTTCATTTGCAAGTCGATTCATATTTCACCCCATAAAAAGTAAGTAAGTGAGTGATTAAGTAATTAAGTGATTAAGTGATCGTACATGAGAAACTCTTTGATTCTCATTTACTTAATCACTTATACCAATTTGCCGTCAATCGCCAACCAGATTGCCGGATAGCTGGAGCACACATCCCCTCGCACTTCCGCACTACTCTCCCGACCATTGTAGGGCTTGCATAGCTTGATGTGCAAGGGCGGAGGCTGCCCGAAGATGTTCATGCCTGCACATCACCCCTTTCGGGGACGCTCTGCTTCGCCGCACAATGGTTTCCCGGTCGTTCCGTGAGTCATGCTCAGGGAAGACGCTCCCGTTTTAATTTACCGAATGACGGCTAATTGGTGTGAATTACTTATTCACTCAATTACTCAATCAATCACTCAATCACTCACTTACTCAATCACTCAATCACTCAATCACTCACTTACTCAATCACTCAATCACTCACTTACTCAATCACTCAATCACTGGTTTTCACGCTCTCTTTGTACGTACAGAACGGTTCGGCTTCCAGCATATCTCCGTAAGATGCGTAGGCCCTTGCACGGCAGCCGCTGCAAATTTTCAGGTACCTGCATGTGCCGCATTTGCCCTTGTATCGGGACAGGTCTCTCAGTTGTCGGAATACCGGGGAATTTCCCCAAACCTCTTTAGCTCCGTCCTGTTTTACATCACCCGAAGGTATCTCCAGGTAACCGCACGGCTGTGCAATGCCCCTGTTGGAAATGAACATAAAGCTTTTCCCGGCCAGGCAGCCTGCGCTTGCAGGCGAATCGCCCTTTTCTTTCATAATCCTGTAATAGTGCGGCGCACAGGTAACTTTTATCTCGATCTCGTTTTTTTTCTCAACCCCGTATAACCATTCCAGTATGTTTTCGTACATCTCCGCATCAAGCTCTTCGCCTTTTAACCCTCCGCCCCTCCCGACAGGCACGAGGAGAAAGATGTGCCAGGCGCAAGCGCCGGACGATTTTACTACATTATAGATATGTTCAAGGTCATTGACGTTGAGCCGTGTCACTGTTGTGTTTATCTGAAAAGGCAGTTCGATGTCCGCAAGTATTCCGGACGCCTTCATTACCGCATTGAACGAACCATCAACACCCCTGAACGAGTCGTGGCTCACCCTGTCTTTTCCGTCAAGGCTCATGCTGATCCGTTTAATCCCTTTTTCCTTTAACCTTTTCCCTTTTGCCTGATCTAAAAGTGTTCCGTTGGTTGCGATGACAAGCCGTAAGCCTTTTCCGTTTCCATACCCTATTATGTCAAATATATCGTCTCGCATAAGAGGTTCTCCGCCGGTCAGGATAATGGTGGGCGAGGCAAAACCACTGATATCATCGAGAATCTTTTTACATTCACCGGTGTCCAGTTCGCCTGTATGCGGCCCAAATGTTGCTGCGGCCCTGCAATGGATGCAATTGAGGTTACAATTCCTCGTAAGCTCCCATGCGACCATCCTCAGAGGGGTTTCTATTTGAGCCACCCGGCCATATCCTTTGCAAAATAGGTGATAATGATGTCTGCCCCGGCACGCCTTATACCGGTCATGTATTCGAGGACCGTCCTCTCATAATCAAAGTAGTTTTTCGAGGCAGCGAGCTTGATCATAGAATACTCGCCGCTCACCGAATAGGCTGCCAGCGGTATATTGAACGTCTGTTTTGCCGTTGACAATACGTCAAGGTAGAAAAGGGCAGGTTTTACCATAATAATATCTGCGCCCTCTTCAATATCCAGTCGTATCTCTCTTAATGCCTCCCTCCGGTTTGGAGGATCCATCTGATAAGCCTTTCTGTCACCGAACTGCGGCGGTGATTCGGCAGCATCACGAAACGGGCCATAGAGGCACGAAGCGTATTTGGCCGCATAGCTCATGATGGGAATATTGTAATATCCATCGGCATCAAGCAGTTGCCGTATCGCCTTTACCCTGCCGTCCATCATATCCGATGGCGCTACCATATCGGCCCCCGCCTTGACATGGGAGAGGGCGCTTTCTGCAATGAGCTTCAGCGACTCGTCATTATCAACGTCTCCGTCCTTTATTACCCCGCAATGTCCATGGCTTGTATATTCACACATGCACACATCCGTAACAACGAGAATATCATCGCCGAAAAGTTTTTTTATCCTTCTTGTTGCCTTCTGGACAATGCCGTTCTCATCGTATGCACCGCTTCCCGTTTCATCTTTCTTTTCCGGGATGCCGAAGAGGAGGATTGCAGGTATGGAATGGCTTACAACATCCTCGACCTCTTTCAATAGCCCCTCAACGGAAAACTGGTACACATCCGGCATTGACGGGATAGGCGCCTTTGCCTGGGCCATTTCTTTGACGAAAAGGGGATAGATGAGATGTTTTGTCGAGAGATCGGTCTCCCGGATCAACCCTCTCAGGTTTTCATTCTTTCTTAATCGCCTTGGCCTGTATTCAGGGAATTTCATGTTCACTCCTTATAAAATATTTATTATCTCCGAGACCCTGGGCCCCCAGGATTTCAGGGAAAACTTATCATCAGCATATTCCCGTGCTGCGTTGCCCATCCGTTTTCTTAAATTCACGTCCCCTGAAAGCTCGTCGATGGCGTCCTTCCACCCGTTCAGATCTTCCCTCAAAAACCCGGTTACCCCGTCGTCTATCATTTCCCGTGCAACGCCAACAGGATGCGTCAATGACGGCAGTCCTGTCGCCATATACTGAATAAGCTTGAGCCCGCATTTTCCCCGGGACCATATATCGTCCCTCACAGGCATCATCCCCAGATCAAAATCCAGCAACGAGAGTTTTTCCCTGTCCTTGTTCCACTTCTCAAAAATCATTCCGCCGATCTCCATATCCGGCGGTTTATCGGCCACAAACTTGAAGGCGACTTTCCCGTCATGGGCATAATGTTCAAATATACCCATTATATCATGAAGATATCTCGAAGTGGAGCCGCTTCCTATCCATCCGGCTACAATGGGCATTTTGCCGGTATGCTTCTTTACCGGATATTCATCGACATCCACAACAGTAGGAACATAGTGTATGCCGTCCTTCCTGTAAAGTCCCGCCTCATCACAAAGGAACTTATTTCCGCAGAAAACCGCATCGGCGCTTCTTATGACCCGCGCAAACCTCGACCTCCGCGTCCGGCTCTCACCTTTTGTGCCATACATAACGGCGTCATCAAAATCATAGACAAGCTTTTTTGCACACTTTCTCAGCATGGAAAACTTTAGAGGGTTCGGAAGCAACCTTTGCAAATAAACCACATCGGCAGATCTGGCCCGTCCCAAGACCTCCATAAATTTTTCTTTTGTAGTAAGGAGTTCGATCTCAAACCCGATTTTTTCAAGATAAGGAAAATACTGGTGGATCCTGTATCCTTCCGGGTTTTCCCGTGTAAAAATATTGTGGGTAAAAAAGAGGATTTTTTTCATCCATTCACAGACATGCTAAGCTTTGTTGTTGAAGAAATAGCTGAAATATTTCCTGAAACCGTCCCTGAAATCCGTTGCCTTAAGCTTATCCTCATCCACCAACGGTCCGCTGACGAGTTCCTTCGGCCCTACAGCTTCAATCAGATAGTCCTCGATAACCAGGTAGTCCATCTCGGTGGACATGAAACACTTCAACGCATCAGAAGGTGTTTCCACAATGGGTTCTCCGGCGATATTGAAGGAAGTGTTAAGAATCACCGGCACACCGGTAATTTTAAAGAATTCCTGAATGAGGTCGTAATACCTCCCGTTGTCTTCGCGTGTAACGGTCTGGACGCGGGCAGTGCCATCCACATGGGTTACGGCAGGAATTGCCTTTTGCTTATCCCCCTTGACCCCCGCTATAAGGAGCATATAAGGACTCTCACAGGCCAGATCAAAATATTCCGAAGCACATTCGCGGAGCACCGAAGGCGCAAAAGGCCTGAAGCCTTCCCTGTGTTTTACTCTTGCGTTGAGAATATCTTTCATATCCGGTTTCCCGGGGTCACAGATGATGCTCCTGTGCCCCAAAGCACGGGGACCGATCTCGCTGCCCCCCTCAAACCATCCGAGGATCTTCCCGTCTGCCAATAGCTGTCCGGCCTTTCGGGCAAGGTTTTTTTCTTTTGCAAAGCGAATATTGGGCGTGTTGCGGAGCGCATCAAGGATTTCTTTCTCGCCGTATGATCTTCCCAGGTAAGCATTTTTAAACCGGTATTTTTTGGGATCTTCGCCGTTCACGACATGTGCCCCGTATAGAGCGCATCCAAGGGCTATACCCGAATCGCATGCGCCAGGTTGTATAAAAATGTTTTCGAAAGGGCTGTTGTCAAGGATCTTCTTGTTGGCGACACTGTTAAGTCCCACCCCGCCTGCATAACAAAGATTCTTCGAAGGGCTTATCCTGTATAGATGGTTGGCAACGGCAATGAGGGCCTCTTCCAGGGCATCCTGCACTTCGTAGGCTATTTCGGTGTACACATCATCGGGGACCTGCTCCTTCTTCCTCTGCGATATATCCGGGTAAAAAACCCTTTGAAAACAATCGTTATAACGCACAAAATTCTTCTCGCTCGGGACAAGGGCTACCCCGTCTACAATTTCACAGAAGTTTCTGCGGAATTTTCTCTCCGGGTTTTCACCGTAAGGGGCAAGGCCCATGACCTTCCCTGAACCAAAATCACCCATTCCCAGAAAAACGGAGGTGCCCATATATAGAAGTCCTATCCCGTTCCTGTAGCCGGGCATGGAATAGTCTTTTCGTATGGTAAAAAGCTTCCCGTCCGTTGCCCTGTAAAACGACTGGACCTCTTCCATCTTTTTTTGCATCTTCCTGTCGATAATTCTCATGATAAAAGGGGCTTTATCGTCCGCCTCGTAGTCAATGGCGTTACTCCCCAAACCATCTACCACCATTACGGCAGCATCATCGAAGGGCGATGGGTAAAAAGCGCCCGCCGCGTGGGCAGTATGGTGTGAAATAGTATGAACAGGACCATTGTAGCCCAATTCAGACCTGATCATTTCCTTTTCCTTGTTCTTCCCGTCTTTACCTATGCGGGTAACCCCGACAATAAGTTCAACATCCTCAATCCCTTTTAAACCTGAGGCATCAAGGAGGTAACGGATGGATTTGTGGGGAAAGGCGCCGGAATGTTTGGCCCTGTCAAGCCTCTCCTCGCCTATGGCAAGGAGGCGTCCCCCGGATATGACGGCGGCGCCGGTGTCATGGCCGAATGTATGAAGACCCAGGATGTTCACCTGAATGTGCTCCTGAAAACCCTGAACTCCAAGTGCCGAATTCCGAATAAGCACAGATATGCAAAATTCAAGTTATCAAAGCGGAACAAGTTCAGGATTTCGGTATTTAAACTTTGAATTTGTTCAGGATTTAGATAATCGGCATCAGAGTTTGTTTTCATAGTATTGAGTTGTAATATAGCAAAACCACCCATATCCGTCAACTTCAAAGAAATTTCATGCTTATTTCAATTTACGTTTCTTGACACATCTTTTATTTCTTTTTTATAATTGGGAGTCTTTTTGCATAATCATCGTGCAAGTATCATAAATTCGGAGGAGGTTATTGCATGAACAAAAGATTAGGGTTGAGCGTAGTTTTTTTTCTGCTTTTCGTCTTCGTTGCCGCGGGGTTTTCGGCAAATTATAAACCCGAATATAAGATGAGCATTGTTGTCGGACCGACCGGGCCATGGGGAGAATCTGCCGCACGATTTGCCGAGGCAGTAAAAAAGGCTACAGACGGAAGGGTTAACATAAAGCCATACTACAGCGGACAGCTCTTTGCAGGAAAACAAACAAATGAATTCCTTCTCATGAAACAGGGTGTTATAGATTTCGCAGTGGGTTCTACCATTAACTGGTCTCCAACAGTCAAGGAATTGAACATTTTTTCCCTTCCTTTTTTCTTTCCCGGCTATAAGGCTTTGGATGCGGTTGAGTATGGAGAAGTGGGAAAGCAACTATTTAAGATTATTGAAGAAAAGGGTGTTGTAGGTCTTGGCTGGGCGGAAAACGGTTTCAGAGACCTTACAAACAGTAAAAGACCCGTAAAAAAACCTGAGGACCTTGAGGGGCTGAAGGTAAGGGTTGTCGGATCACCCATTTTTATTGACACATTTAAGGCCATGGGCGCAAATCCTGTGTCCATGAACTGGGGCGAGGCGTTATCCGCCTTCCAGCAGGGAACCGTGGACGGGCAGGAAAACCCTGTAATATCTGTTGTTATTCCCAATAAACTCTGGCAGGTGCATAAGTATATGACCGTGTGGAATTACGCTATTGACCCTATTATTCTCGGGGTAAGCAAACAGGTCTGGGATACCTTTGACCGGAAGGATAAGGACGCTATCAAAAAGGCAGCGGAAGAAGTGGTAAAATGGCAGAAGAAGGCTGCGCGGGATGGCCTGGACGGAAGCACCGCTGCCTTCGACACGCTTAAAAAGAACGGGATGGAGATAACCATCCTTACCCCGGCACAGATTAAGGTTTTCAAAGACAAGACAAAGCCCGTATATGATAAATGGTCCAAAGAGATCGGCATAGAACTGGTAAGGGCTGCCGAGAAAGATATTCAAAAGACAGCAAAAACGAAATAACGTAACTGTGCTAAAAAAGATTTATGAAAACCTGGAAGAAGCAGCAGGTGTTGTGCTGCTTGCCGTTATGGCAGGATTTGCCTTCCTCAATGTCATCACCCGCTACTTCATCCAGTATTCTTTTGCATCAACGGAAGAGATAGAGATTGCCTGTCTCGTATGGCTGACCATGCTGGGGACTGCCGCAGGTTTCCGAAGAGGGGTGCACCTCGGGTTTGACCTGCTCAAAATACGTTTCCCGAATTTCGGACGGCATGTCCTGCTCCCCCTCTCCTTTATTCTGACAATTGCAACAATCAGTTTTATAGTCTGGTTCAGCATCTTTCAGATAAAGGATGAAATCGAACTGAAAATCACCACAGAGGCGTTGAACATACCTCACTGGTGGTATACCCTTTCCATGCCTGTAGGCGGGGTTCTAATCATACTCCGTGTGATAGAGGCAGCCTGGAAAAGTTTTAAGGAAGAAAACGCATAATGGAACCGGTTATTGCATTCTTCGCCGTGTTTCTTGTCCTGCTCCTTCTGGGAATCCCGGTGGCTACATCCCTTGGCTTCACCGCTACGCTCCTCATATGGAAATACAACCTCGGCATAGCAGTGCTCGCCCCTAATTTTTATGCCTCTGTGGCCAAATTTCAGCTTCTTGCCCTGCCGTTTTTTATCCTTGCAGGCCTCATCCTGGATCGTTGCGGCATTTCAAAAAGGCTTATCCACTTTGTCAGCCTGCTGATAGGGCCTATCCCCGGCGGGCTTGCCATTGTTACAATCATCGTGGGGGTCATATTCGCAGGGATCTCCGGTTCAGGTCCTGCCGATACGGCGGCACTCGGGATGATTCTCTACCCTGCCATGATTGCCATGGGTTATGACAAGGGGTACACGGCGGCGCTTATTGCATGCTCAGGGTCACTCGCTATCGTGATCCCCCCGAGCATCGCCTTCATCATATACGGGGTCATCACAAGCACCTCGGTACCGGCCCTCTTTGCCGCAGGCGTAATACCCGGTATCATCACTGCGCTTCTTCTCATTATCCCTTCCTTTTTCATTGCAAAAAAATACGGATGGAAGGGAGAAAAATGGGGAACGCCAAAAGAGATATGGCAGGCCTTCAAAGAGGCCTTTTGGGGCCTTCTTGCCCCTGTTGTGATTCTGAGCGGTATCTATGGCGGCATTTTTACCGCCACGGAGGCAGCGGTTGTGGCAGTCTTTTACGGACTGTTTATCGGTTTTTTTATTTATAAAACACTTACATTTAAAACACTTTACGGGATATTCAGAGATGCCGTTCTCTCCTCAGCGGTTGTCATGTTTATCGTTGCCTTTGCCGGACTTTTTTCATGGACCGGCTCAACCCTTGGAGTAATGGATAAGACATCCGCATACCTTCTTTCTCTCTCATCTGATCCTTTTATTATACTGATCCTGATCAATGCAATGCTCTTCATCGCAGGCATGCTCATGGACGCTATCTCCATATATTATGTCTTCCTGCCTATTCTTATACCGATAATGAAGTTCTTCAACTGGGATCCCATCTGGTTCGGCGTTGTCATGACGTTGAATCTCTCCATCGGCCAGATTACACCGCCTGTGGCAGTAAACCTCTATGTTATCGCAAATATAGCAAACCTTTCCCTTGAAAAAATCTCCAGGTCGGTTATTCCTTTTATAGTCATTATGCTTGTGGCGCTTCTTGTCACAATGCTTTTCCCCTCTCTTTCGCTATATCTTCCGGGATTGTTCGGACTGAAGTAGATCCGGTAATACCGGATTTATTGAAATGCCCTTCTTTTCCTTCTCCTCGTCGGGTTTGGAACGAGAAGGTCTATTACGTCATCGACGGTTATTATGCCCTTTATCCTTTTTTCCTCATCCAGGACAGGGATGGCAACAAAGTCGTATTTGGATATGATCTCTGCAATCCCTTTACGCTCCGTATTAAGATATACATGCTTTACGTTCTGCACCATTACATCGCCCAGCTTAACGTCCAGAGGCGTGGTCAGGAGTTTTTTAAGGGTCAGGACGCCGAGAAGGTGATCCTCTTTGTCTACCACGTAAATATAATATATAAACTCCACGTCGGGCACAAGGAGTCTTATGCTTGCCAGTGTTTCGTCTATTGTCATATCAGGAGGAAAGTCGAGAAATTCACTCGTCATTAAACCGCCTGCAGTGTCCTCTTCGTAGCTCAGCAGGTCTTTGACCTCGGTGGCATCGTCGTGCTCCATAAGAGACAGGAGTTCCTTAGATTTTTCTTCCGGCATCTCGCCAAGGATGTCTGCGGCTTCATCGGGAGGCATCTCTTCAAGTATGTCAGAGATCATCTCCCTATCCATTTCTTTCAGTATTTTTTCCCTCACCTCTGTTGAGACCTCGTGGAGCGCTTCCCCTGCAAGTTCCTCATCTATTGAGGACAGGAGAAGGGTGCCTTCTTCGGGGTCAATTTCGGTGAGAATTTCTGCGAGATCCGAGGGGTGAAGCTCGCCAAGCTGTCTTCGTGCTACATTTAATGTCAGGTTTCGCAGGTGCGCATCTATGGTCTGCAAGAAGCTCCAGTCGATAATATTTTCCTTTATAGGTCTTTTAAAAAGCGACAAGGTCTTCTGTATCATCCGGCCCCCGTCTATTCTTCTCAAAATCCCATTCAATCCTACATCAATACCGATTACACATATGGCGCCATCCCTCTCCCCGAGCTTGAGGTCATTTACCCTTACGACTTTTGCACCGTTTACATCAAGTATCTGCTTGTCAAGGATATGTTTCCCGACCAAGATATCGCCATCTGTATGCCTGTAATTGCCGAGGGTCGCATCCGGCAGGTTAATCGTAATCACGAAACTGTTGAAAAGCTGGAGGTTTTCAACCGGGACTTCGATGAGCTGCCTTTTATTTTTCAGGATAATTTTTATCACGCCCGGGTATTTCAAGCCCGGTATTATAACAAGGTCCCAGAGAATGCCCAATTTTCTCCCGAACTGGTCAATGACATCTTTTCTCAGTATTGCGCTTAAATATACATCCGTTATATAGGCCATGAATTAATTGTAACACCACACATCGACTATGACAACCGATAATTTGGCATCAGCTGCCGGCGGTTATTTTTCAAGACAACGCACGATTTGCATAATCGGGGTATCGATTATAAATCGACCAATTTATGGATGTTTTTTCAGATACTGCGCAATGATGCCGGCGAATTGCTCGTTGCCGTAAGGGGTAAAATGCCCGTAGCTGTCAATAAAATATGACTTATCGTAATGCACCTGCAACACCTCTTCGATAAAATCAACTTTTTCGGCAGCGCACACTTCCCGGAGGGCATCGTTGTATATCCTCATTACCGCCTTTATATCTTTATCTTTAAGATAGGGAATCCATTCATACTCTTTGTCTCCGGTGAGCATATCATAACGTAAAACCTGGGGCGCCATGACAGGCTTTACCCCCTGTGCCCTGCACAACGAAATGAGCAACCTGATGTTTCTTTTGTATAAACTCAATGCCCTCTCATCAGTCTTTGCGGTAAATTTATCAGCGGTTCCCTTGACCGTAAATACCCCTTCAGGGTCTCTTATAAATATTTTCGTAAGCACATTAGCCATTGTTCTGGCAATTACAGAGTGATTACCGATTTTCAAAGCGCCCAGCATGAGATGGTTATACTGGGACTTGCCATGGAAACCCGAATAATCCGATCGCAAATTTGCAACGTGCACATTTCTTATATCATTCCAACCTACATAATAAATGCAGATATCCGGCGAAAGGTCCGATATATTGAGGGCCGTCTGAATAATATGCTCAACCGTCGTATAGCCCGGAACACCAAAATTGACAACCTCATAGCCGTTCCCAAGTTTCTCCTGCAAAAAATACGGCCACGTCCGGTTATCGGAAACCCCGATACAGTATGTGCTTGATCCACCGAGTGCAAGAACCCGCTTCACGTTATCTTTTTTTAAGACATTTATTTCTTTGCCGCGGGCGCCGATGGAGTTGTGGCTGAATGTAATGCCGTCTTTCGAGGTAAAGCGTGCATCCGGTCTTTGCTCAACCACCAGATAAGGATGTTTTTTGAATAAAGTTATGTACGCTGCATCATCATGACCGAAAAGCCAGTAGTGGTGCCTGATCCTGAACAATACCTGACCCATGCCCTCCAGTAACAGCAATCCGGCAAAAACAATTATCAGTATTGCAATGCATTTAACGAGAAATGGTTTTCTGACAGCCATATAAGCCCTTAGTGAAACTTTTTTATCGATTATTCACTAATTTATCGATTATTGCAATGAAATATTTTGCCCGTTTTTGCACTTATATTTGAGTCTTTAAGGCTTGGCGCGGCGGTAAGCCTCCATTATCCTTGATTCTATTGATGAGACGTCAATTATGTCTTTACCGGCTTGAAGCCACGTGCCGCGCCCTCTCGGATGCCAGACATCCGGGTCAAAATCCTTGAATATTGTGATGGTGAAAAGTCCGCACATACCGGCAAGATGGGCCATGCCGGAGTCATTGGAAAGAAGAATGCCGCCCGGCTTGAAAAAACCTCTCACATCAATAAGTTCTTCAAAAAATGCCGCCTCTTCCATACCCGTTTCCAATCCCATCGACTTAAGGATGCAGACGTCAACCCCCTTCGACTTCAATGATTTGTACAGGTCAATGAAATTATCATAATGCCACTTTTCCTTTTTAAAACCCTTCTCAGGATAGAGTATCACCCGGCGTGCCAGGTTTGCTTCTATCTCTTTCTTCACTGCCTCAATTCCATATTGGCCTAACTGCATCAACTGAAAATCTTCAACATGGCATTTCATTGCGGATTGCGTAAGGTTCAATCCCGACAGCGGAGGGACATTGCGAATTGCGAAACCATTAAACCCCGATCCCTGCTCCTTAATCCTTGATCCTTGATCTTCCGGGTACATCTTAATAAAGATCATCGGTTCCTTCGACATCCTGCCCCATTTTTCCCTGAGCGCTCCTTCCCTGTCGTTTCCGATGAAAACAATCCTTTTCCAGGCAATATCAGGTGTATATTGCGAAAAGAGCGGCAGCCATTTTGCCGATTCGATCCTTTCGATCCTTTTAAAGTACCCCTCAAAAAGCCTTAAAAACCTTGTATATCCAAGGGCAACCATATCGTTTCCGAAATGCAGGTAAAGCGAAAAAAATGTAGATTCAGAGATGCACATATCCCCCAGTCCGCCGAGGTGAATAAGCAGTATTTCTTTGTTGTCCGTCATTTCCATCATATAACACAATTTTTGAGCTTTAAAAACAGGAACATAAGGACTAACCAAATCCAAATGCCAAACATCAAAACCTTGAACTTATTTTGCTTTAATAATTTGAATTTTGTATATTTATACTTGTTTGGAGATCAGGGGTTAGGATTCGGGATCTCAGCGCTCTCTATGGAGCTATGCCGGATATATTCTCGGAGTGGATGCGTTACAACCTATGGTGGACTGGGATAAAAGATATCGGGACGGATTTTACAACGGCGAAATGGAGCCGCACGAACTGTTGCAAAAGTTCTGGCATGTAATTCCGGGAAAAAATGTAATCGATATTGCCATGGGAACCGGGAGGAACAGTATATTTCTTGCGAAAAAAGGGTTTTGTGTGTATGGTTTGGAAAGATCCGCAGAGGCGATCCATATTGCAAAAGAGGCTTCGGAGACAACAGGACAAGCCGTGTCTATCGTTCGCGGCGATGCTTCTGCCATACCGTTCAAGGACAATTCGGCCGACTGTGTGCTCGTATTTTACTTTTTGCTGAGGGACATCATGAGGAACATACCGGACATACTGAAAAAAGGCGGGATACTTATATATGAAACCTTTTTAAAGCGGCAAAACACGGTGGAAACTTACACGGCGAACACCGCGAGCCGGGTACCTGCTTGTGAGTGCGAGAAGCTCCACACGGCCTGGCCGTCGGAGGGGACGACCCCTCCTATGGGAGAACAGGCGCAAGTCCCGGAAACGGCCCACAAGAGAAATCCCGACTACCTCCTCGAAGACGGGGAACTTATCTCGTTTTTCAGGAATTTTGACCTCTTGTTTTATGAGGAAACCATCTCATTGTCTACAAATAAAAGAAAAGCCACGGCAAAATTTATAGGGAGGAAAAGATGATAGTAGAATGGGATCCGCAAAGACCAAGAAAAAAAATAACGCAGCTCATCAGAGACACGCTGATAAACGGCGGCATAATCGCTTACCCGACAGACACTCTTTACGGAATGGGCTGCGACCTTTTCAACATTAAGGCCATCAGAAAGCTCTATCTCATAAAAAGGCTCGACGAAAAGAGGGCGCTGAGTATAATATGCAGGGACTTTAAGGATATAAGCACATATGCCGTTATGAGCGACCTTTCCTTTGAGACCCTGAAAAGATGTCTTCCCGGTCCCTATACGTTTGTTCTAAAGGCAAGAAAAATCATGCCGAAACTTCTCATGACGGTAAAAAAAGAGGTCGGCGTAAGGATTCCCGGTCATCCCGTGCCCGTGGGCATTTCAGGATTAATAGGAAGGCCGCTTATAAATACAAGCGCACGATTAGCAGGAGAGGCCGTACTGACCGACCCCAGGGACATTGAGAAAAAATTTAAAGGGAGCATCGACCTTGTTGTTGACGGCGGTATCCTGACAGGTGACCCGTCAACGATAATCAGCCTTGTAGACGAGAAGGCAGAGGTGTTAAGAGAGGGGAAGGGGTCCCTTAAAGATCTCCTTCCGGCATAGATCGAGGCTCATTCAGTGCTTCTTCCATAGACTCTTCAAATCCTTCGCCAAGTTCATCACCAAGTTCTTTGCCCATTTTACTCATAACACGTTCCACGCTTGCCGGATCGTTTTCGTCAAGGTCTGAAAACTTGGAAGGATCCAGAAGGCTTTCCATCCTTTTTTCCTCACTTTTGGGAACAGAGATACGGGAGATGAGCTTCTTTACATCTTTATTCCCGCAGGATTTGCAATATGGTTCGATCTCCTCGGACACCCTTAAGAGCAGAAAAGATGATTTTTTATGACAGGCATCACAGTAGTATTCATAAATCGGCATTTTCATACCTCCTCGTGAAACACAATCTTTATATTGTTAATTAAAATATCCAAATTCCAAACTTTTTTCAATTTCAATTTCGAGCATTTGTGTTTGTTTTTCATTTACAAAAAAAGGCAGTTACGATATATAACCAAAATGAAAGAAATTATACACAGTTATTCCAATCTGGGCCTCCACAGAACCATCGGTGAGATGATAAAGAAGCATTCCGAGAACAAGGAGGACATACGGTCAATAGCGATTAACATGGTCGATTGGGACGGGGTAAAAACCGTTCTTGACCTCGGGTGCGGGTATGGATGGTTCGAAGATGGGTTGAAGGGCGAATTCGATATTGTCCTTGGCATTGACTGTCTTGACGAAAACGAGTCCTCTTTTTTGAGATCGGCTCGCAAGATATCGAAAACGGCCCTATTTCAAAAACGCGTCCTTCCCGGCCCTGTAGACATGCCTGACAACTCTTTTGATCTTGTCGTGTCTGCTTACTCCCTGTATTTTTTTCCCGAAGAGGTAGAAGAGATAAGGAGGCTTTTGAGTCCTTCGGGCGTTTTTCTTGTCATAACGCACAGCGAGTCGATGCTTCAGGAGGGAGAAAAGTATTTTGATTTTACAAACCTGCGGCGGGTTATAAGGGGTTTTTCTGCCGAGAACGGCGAGGAGGCCCTGAGGGCTCACTTCAGCGATGTACGATGCGTTGACTACAGGAATACCATTGTCTTCGGCAGATACGAGAAGAAAGACCTTGCCGGTTATATAGATTTCAAGAGGGAATTTATATCAAGAGATGCAGACCCGGCAAAGGTTATGTTAACTATGCTCGACGAACTGGAAAGAAAGGGAACCATGAGATTCAATAAGGACGACAGGATATTCCTGGCAAGAAAATGAAAAAAAGGCATTATTGCACCATATGCGGCAAAATCCTCAAAATCGATGTTTTTGACGGCAAGGAAAGACAGGTCTGCTCACAGTGCAGAGAGGTATTCTACGAAAACCCCTTGCCTGCGGCCACGGTTATCCTTCCAAACCGGAACAGGGAAGTTCTCCTTGTAAAAAGAGCAAAAGAACCCTTTAAGGGCATGTGGTGTTTCCCCATCGGTTTTGCCGAGGTCGGCGAGAGCATCGAAGACGCTGCGCTTAGAGAACTTAAAGAAGAAACCGGCGTTGACGGGCAGATAACCCAGCTTATCGGCGTCAGCTCTCACAAGAACCCCTTGTATGGCGACCTCCTCATCGTCAGTTTTGAGGCGGAGAAGATTGGGGGAGAAGAAATACCCGGCGATGACGCATCGGATTGCAGGTATTTTCCGATCATGAGCCTTCCCAGGCTTGCCTTTGATTCCCAGGTAAAGGCAATAGAAAAATTTGTTGAACTGAAAAAAGATCTGTGGAACATGCACGATTCATTAGAAACATTTGTTGAGGGAACCATACAGAACAAAATCGTTTATCCCGGCAACCTCCTTTCCGACGAGCTTGTCAATGCAGTGCAGCAAAGCTCTGAAAAGATTGTAGACCTCTGGCTTAACGATATCTCCACCAACCCTTCTACGAAGGCATACCACAGGTTTGACAAGGAGGACCTTTTTCAAAGGGCCATGTTTATTATGGGTCATTTTGAGGCGTGGCTTAAAGGGGAAAAGGGCGAAAGCGAGTTTAAAGCATTTTATACAGGCCTTGGCTCCACAAGACGGAAAGGAGGGGTCCCTCTTGAAGAGCTGATAAGTTCCCTGAGTCTTTTGAAAAAGCACGTCTGGATGTTTACCTATTCCTTCGGCGTCTGGGAAAAAGCGGTGGACATTTACCGGATGTTTGAGCTTGGCGAAAGACTTGTCTATTTTTTTGACCGTGCAGCGTATTACACCGTGATGGGATATCATCAGAAAAAAATGCCGGGGCGAGAGGTAATTACAAATAATGGAACAGCATAAAGAGGCAGAAGGCAGATGGGCGGTATTGATAGCTACAACCATGTCCTCTTTTCTTACTCCCCTTGCCTTATCCACGGTTAATGTGGCCCTACCGTCCATAGGCAGGGAATTTTCCATAAATGCCCTTATGCTAAGCTGGATAGCCACAGCATATATACTGAGTGCGGCCATATTTCTCCTTCCATTTGGAAAGCTCGCAGATATGTACGGCAGGAAGAAGATTTTTATTTATGGAACATTGATATTTACCATATCCTCCTTTTTAATGGGCATATCAAAAACCCCTGAAATACTTATTGGCTGCAGGGTGCTGCAGGGCGTTGGCGGCGCCATGATTTTCGGGACCGGCATTGCGATACTCACGTCAGTATACCCTATGGGAGAAAGGGGCAAGGTTTTGGGCATCAACGTTGCAGCGGTATATTTTGGGCTTTCTTTCGGACCCTTTCTGGGGGGGATACTGACACAGCACCTCGGCTGGAGGAGCGTCTTTTTCCTGAATGTGCCATTCGGGATCATTATTATGGTTTTCAGCATATGGAAGGTCAAGGGGGAGTGGGCCGAGGCTAAGGGAGAAACTTTCGATTTTGCCGGTTCATTAATTTATTCTGTCATGCTTTTTTCTATCATGTATGGTTTTTCCCGTCTTCCGGACAAAAGCGGCCTCACACTCATATGTATCGGCACTGTGGGCATAGGTGTTTTTGTCTATTGGGAGCTGCGAGCGAAAAATCCTATCCTGAATATAAGCCTTTTAAGAACAAACAGGGCCTTTACGCTTTCAAATATGGCTGCGCTGATACACTACGGCGCAACATTTGCGGTGGGTTTTCTGCTAAGCTTCTACCTGCAGCACATAAAAGGATTAGGCCCCCAGGGCACAGGCGTCATATTAATCTCACAGCCCATTGTGCAGGCCTTAATATCGCCCATTGCAGGCAGGATATCCGACAGAGTCGAACCTCGGATCGTTGCTTCCCTGGGAATGGGTATAACGGCTATAGGACTTTTCCTCTTCGTTTTATTGAAGGCGAATACTCACATCTCCTTTATAGTATCAAGCCTTTGCATACTCGGATTCGGCTTTGCCCTGTTTTCGTCACCCAATACAAATGCAATTATGAGCTCTGTTGAAAGCAGGCTTTACGGTGTAGCCTCGTCCATGCTGGCAACCATGCGGCTTCTGGGTCAGATGTTCAGTATGGGCATTGCAATGCTGATCTTTGCAACATATTTGGGAAGGGTAGAAATTGCCCCGGCGTTTTATCCTCATCTTCTCAAGTCCATACAGGTTGCTTTTTTGATCTTCGGTTTTCTCTGTATAGTCGGGATCTTTGCTTCGCTGACAAGGGGAAACGTAAGGAGAACAGAATAAATTTATCTCTCGCAGAGTTCACAGAGAACGCAGAGTTTTATATATTTTTTTGCCATGAATTATGAGACTGCTTAATTCATGGCAATTCCATGGCCTGATTTTGTTGACTTCCCTTAAAATCAGGCCGGAAACAAAAGATTCTCTCTGCGAACCCTGTGTTCTCGAACGACCGAAGGGAGTGGGCAAGAGAAAAGAATTCGGATGTATTTTGACAAAACCATTTTGGAAGAAAAGGGGGATGAAATGGAAAAGGGGATGAAAATTGCAATCAATACCGGCGGCGGAGATGCCCCCGGGCTTAATGCCGTCATAGAGGCGGTGGTTCTTGCTGCAAGCAGCAGAGGCTGGGACACGTACGGCATTAAAAACGGATATGCAGGCCTCTTAAACACGGATGAAATTATTCCTCTCACCCCGGATAAGGTGCACCATATTTCAAATATGGGGGGTACAATACTGGGCACGACGAACCGCGGCAACCCCTTTCAGATGCCCATTACCAACCTGGCCGGCGAAACCGAGATACGAGATGTCTCGGATAAGGTTGTGGAAAACTTCAGGAGGCTTCACTTTGATTGCCTCGTAGCTGTAGGAGGAGACGGAAGCCTGTCCATCGCCTACGACTTTTTTAAAAAGGGCATACCCGTCATAGGTGTGCCGAAGACTATTGACAACGACCTGCGCGGCACGGTAATCACGTTCGGTTTTGACACTGCAGTAAGCATTGCCACCGAGGCGATAGACCGCCTCCACTCTACAGCAAAGTCCCATGAACGGGTCATGGTGGTTGAAGTGATGGGGAGGAATGCAGGATGGATTGCACTGAACAGCGGCGTATCAGGCGCGGCGGATGTTATCCTGATCCCCGAAATCCCCTTTAATATCGATCTGGTTTGCGAACACATCATGAATTGCGAATTACAGGGGCAGCGGTACTCCATAGTGGTTGCCGCCGAAGGGGCAGCCCCTCTCGGAGGGCAGACTGTCGACAAAGGAAAGGGCGAGGCGGGACGTCAGGACGTTGTGCTTGGGGGGATTGCCGAGTTTTTGGCCAAAGAGATCGCGAGGAAGACCGGGAAGGACACGAGATCCATCGTTCTCGGCCACCTGCAGCGGGGAGGATCACCGACAACCTTTGACCGTCTGATTGCACTTCGTTTTGGCGCAGCGGCCATAAGGATGATTGAAGGAGGGAAATTCGGCGCCATGGTAGCCCTTGATCCCCCCAAGGTAAAAGCCATCCCGCTTGAGAGCGTGATCGGGAAAATAAGGAATGTACCTGTCGATTGCGATACCATAATGACTGCACGGGAGATCGGTGTGTCTTTCGGGGATTAGCCGGGAGACACAGCGTTTTATAAAAGGTATTTCGCATGCTTGCAAAACATGGCCCGAAAGATCTTATAAAGGATAAGAAGATGAGATTTAGAATTGCGGATTGCGGAGGCGCTTTTTGGATTTAATAATAAACAGTTTGCGGATACCCGTTGAAAAGGATGAAAAGGATGCATACATAAAAGCCGCTTCACAAAAGCTGAAGGTCAGCGAAAAAGATATAAAATTCGTTAAAATGCTCAGCAAATCACTTGATGCAAGAAGCAATAGACAGTTCTACTATGAAATTTCAATAGTTGTAAATATTGCCGATAGTTTCGACAACAAGGAAGGCTTCCCTGTATACACCGGAGATATTGAGACGCAAAGGAAAGCAAAAAACATTAAGGATAGGCCTATAATAGTAGGTTTTGGCCCCGCCGGCATGTTCGCTGCACTTGAACTTGTTGATTGCGGGATTAAACCTTTGATATTTGAAAGAGGCAAAAAGATAGAAGAACGCTCCATCGATATTCAAAAACTTATTAAAGAAAGGGAATTAGACCCTGAATCAAATATCCAATTCGGTGAAGGCGGCGCCGGTTCATATTCGGACGGTAAGTTGTTTTCCAGGATAAAAAATTCGGGGTATGCAAACAAAGTGCTGGACACCTTTATCAAATTCGGCGCCCCTGAAGAAATAGGATACATCAGAAAGCCCCATCTGGGGACAGACGTGTTGCACAGAATAGTTGCAAATATACGGAACTACATCCTTGAAAGAGGCGGCGAGATATATTATGCCTCAAAAATGACGGGCATCCCCATGTCGGAAGGGCAAGCCCTGGGTGTAGTAATAAATGGGCAGAAGGAATACCTTTCTTCAATTATCTATCTTGCGATAGGACATTCTGCGCGTGATACATTTGAGATGATCCACGAAAAAGGTATTAATATTGAGCAAAAACCGATTTCTGTCGGCGTGAGAATAGAGCATCCTGCCGAAATCGTTAATCTTATAAGATATGGCAGAAAATATAAGGACTTTCCCGGTATAGGGGCTGCCGATTATTCTTTCACCTGTAACAATCGAAAAACGGGGAGGGGGGTGTACACATTCTGCATGTGCCCGGGGGGCGAGGTAATAAATGCTTCCTCTGAAAACGGCATGCTGGTCGTAAACGGTATGAGCTACTCGAAGAGGTCGTCGGCATTCTCGAATTCAGCGATTGTAGTGACCTGCCATACAGATGATTATAAATCAACCCATCCTTTGGCCGGTATTGAGTTCCAAAGGGATATAGAGAAAAAGGCCTTTATCGCCGGAGGAGAAGAATGGAAGGTCCCTGCACAGAATCTTATGGATTTTTTATCAGGGAGGATCTCCGACAACTTGAACAATCATTCGTACAGGATGGGGGCAGTTGCCGTCAATATGAAAGATATTGTTCCGGAATTTGTAGGTGATGCACTTATGTCGGCATTCAATAAATGGAAAGAAGGCTATCCGTTATTCGTATCAGATCATGCAATATTGTTAGGCGCAGAGACAAGAACTTCATCCCCTGTAAGGATTAAACGCAGCGAAAAATATGAATCGATCAATATAAAAAACCTGTACCCCATAGGTGAAGGCTCAGGATATGCAGGAGGAATAACAAGTTCAGCCATCGATGCAATAAAGGCCGTGGAAAGAAGCCTGCCGACTATCCGCTGTTAAGGCCTGTTGCCCGACTCAATGCCCGGCCGGAAAACAGAAAAGAAGATAGGGGTACATTTTTTCAGGAGGCCCGCAAGGGTTTGTCTCTCATCGAGAGAGAAATGCGTTTTCGCACGATATCCACATCAAGAACAGTGACAATAACCTTCTGGTTGACCTTTACCGCTTCGTTAGGGTCTTTAATAAAGTGGTTTGCAAGTTGGCTGATATGCACCAGGCCATCCTGATGCACGCCTATATCTACAAAAGCGCCGAATGCTGTGATGTTGGTAACAATCCCGGAGAGCTTCATACCCGGTTTAACATCTTCAATTTTTTCAATCCCGTCTGTGAAGGCAAATGCCTCAAACTGACCACGCGGGTCCCGTCCGGGCTTGGCAAGCTCTTCCAGGATGTCGTTGAGTGTGGGAAGCCCCACTGTGTCGGTCAAATATTTTTTAACATCGATCTGTTTCCTGAGCGCCTCATCTTTTATCAGATCATTGACGGAACAGTTGATATCCCGCACCATTGCTTCAACAATACGGTAGCTTTCCGGATGAACAGCGCTTGCATCCAAAGGGTTCTTTGCGCCGTTGATCCTTAAAAATCCTGCGGCCTGCTCGAATGCCTTCGGCCCCAGCCGCGGCACTTTTTTCAACTCTTTTCTCGATCCGAACGGTCCATGTTCATTACGGTATTCCACGATAGCCTTCGCAAGCCCCGGCCCTAAACCGGAGACGTACGTAAGGAGCTGCTTGCTTGATGTGTTAACCTCAACCCCCACGACATTTACACAACTTGTGACCACTTCATCGAGAGCTCTTTTCAGTGCCCGTTGATCTACATCATGCTGGTATTGCCCTACACCGATTGACTTGGGATCGATTTTTACCAGTTCCGCAAGGGGGTCCATGAGGCGCCTGCCGATAGAAACAGCGCCCCTCACCGTGATATCATAATCGGGGAATTCCTCCCGTGCCGCTTCCGACGCAGAATAAACCGAGGCCCCGCTCTCGTTTACCATTATCAAGGGAATTTCCCCTGGCAGGTTGAGCCTTTTCAGGAAGGCTTCAGTTTCCCTTCCTGCCGTTCCGTTCCCTATGGCAATTGCCTCCGTTTGAAATCTCATACAAAGTGCAATCAGTGATTCGCCTGCCCGGGCAGCCTCTTTCTCCGATTGATGAGGAAAAATCGTACCGGAATGAAGCAGCTTTCCCTGGCTATCGAGACATACAACCTTACAACCTGTCCGGAAACCCGGATCTATGGCAAGCACATTTTTTTGCCCCAGCGGCGGAGCGAGAAGAAGCTGGCGAAGATTTTCCGCAAAAACGCGTATTGCCTTTTCATCTGCCCGGTCTTTTGTAAAAACCCGGACTTCAGTTTCGATAGATGGAAAGAGGAGGCGCCGGCAACCGTCGTCAAGGGCTTGCTTGACATGCATTGAGGCCGGATTATCACTTTTAACAAATAAGGCTTCAACAATAGCAATAGCCTCTTGTTCAGGCGGAACAATGCGGAGCGTTAGAATGCCCTCCTTCTCTCCCCGTCTCATAGCGAGGATCCGATGAGAGGGGGCGATATTGACAGGTTCTTCCCAGTCATAATAATCCCTGTATCTGGCTCCTTCATCCTCTTTTTCAGGCAAGGCCTTTGACTTGAACACAGCCTTCCGGAGAAAAAATGCCCTCATTTCGGAACGTGCCTCAGCGTCTTCACTGATCCGCTCCGCTATGATATCACGTGCCCCCGAAAGGGCATCGTCTGAAGAATACACTTCTTTTTCAGTGTTTATAAATGCTTCTGCCTCACCGATAGGGTCCCGGTTTACAGGGTCAACACCATCCTGTGCAAAAATACGCTGCGCTAAGGGCTCCAGCCCCTTTTCTTTTGCAATTGTAGCACGCGTTCTGCGTTTTGGACGGAAGGGGAGATAGGTATCCTCCAGGGCGGTCATAGTTTCGGATGCATTAAGCTTTTCTTTCAACTCATCAGTTAAAAGCCCTCTTTCCTCAAGAGAACGAAAAATAGCATCTCTTCGGTTGTCCAGTTCAGTCAGTTGTTCGAGGCGATCCCGGATTGAAGTGATGGCCACTTCATCGAGGGAATTCGTAGCTTCCTTACGGTACCGGGCAATAAAGGGGATTGTTGCTCCCTCAGTAAGAAGCATGGATACCGCCTTTACCTGTTTGGACAAAAGGTGGAGTTCAAGGGCTATTCGCTCAATGTGGGTTTCGTTCATTATTTCCTCGTCAGGTTTAAATTTTAGGATTAGTGTAATACAATCATGACTGTATTGAAAGCCTTGAAACTTTAAAAAATTGTCGGTATTTTTGATTGCTTTCTTATTTGCTTTCCCTTACTATTAACAACTTGCCATACTTTCCGGAGTTGTGTTTATTGCCTATGGAAGAAAAGCCTGCCAACATCATTTATGGGGTCAACGATATACCGCCCCTCCGGACAACACTGCTGTTGGCCATGCAGCACGCCGCCCTGTCACTCGTCTTTATTATATATCCCCTGATGTTGATTACGGAATCAGGTGGAACACTGAATGATGCGGAAAAAATCGTAACAGCCTCCATCCTCGCTATATCGGTAGGGACATTCCTGCAATGCTTCGGAAAAAAAGGCTTGGGCAGTGGTTATCTCGCCGTGCATATAACCGGCCCCATATATCTGCCGGTTTCGATTCAGGCAGCCAAGATAGGCGGTCTTGGTCTTACCTTTGGAATGACCATAATTGCAGGCTTGTTCGGCATGGTATTTTCGCGGTTTCTGAAACATTTCCGCAGTCTCTTTCCCTCCGAGGTTTGCGGCGTGGCGGTGGTGATGCTCGGCATTACTATGGCCGGTCCGGCGGCGGTGAGGTTTCTCGGAATCCACGGCAATAACGAAATCGATCTGCGTTCGGTTGCCGTCGCCCTTATAACCCTGTCGCTGATGGTAACCCTTAGTGTCTGGCCCCGGGGCCATATACGCCTGTACTCTGTGTTGATCGGGCTATCAGCCGGTTATATCGCCGCTTTCTGTTTGGGTGTAATCGATCGCGCCTCCTTTCAGAGCGTTATGGACAGAGGATTGGTGGCGTTGCCCTCGTTTTCCATGCCGACCTGGCATTTTCAGGGGGCACTGCTGATTCCTTTCCTGATCGCCACGCTCGTTTCTTCTCTTGATGCGGTTGCCGGCATCATTACCTGTCAGAAGATCAATCAATCGGAGTTAATCCGTCCGGACATGGAAAATGCCGGCCGCGGGGTTTTAGCCAGCGGGATAGGGACTGTGCTGGGCGGCGTCCTGGGAACCAGCGGTTCGGGCGTTTCCTCTTCCAATATCGCCCTGTCCATGGCAACAGGGGCTACGGCGCGCCGCATCGGCGTCGTGGCAGCCATGATCATCCTGACAACAGCGTTTGTCCCGCCGGTTGCCAAACTGCTCTCCCGGATGCCGATACCGGTTATGGGGGCCGTTCTGGTCTATGCCGCCTCCTTTCTCATTACCTCGGGAATGGAGCTCATTGTCTCCAGAATGATGGATACGCGCCGTATTTTTGTTGTAGGCGGGTCCATTGTTATCGGTCTGGCGACAATTCGGATGACAGAATTGACACAGAGACTCCCCGGCTGGTTATACAGCATTGCGGGATCCCCCTTTGCCATCGCTTGCCTGTGCGCTATAGTTCTCAATTGTCTGTTCCGCATAGGAGCGTCGCAAAGCGCGAATCTGAATGTTGAACCTCTACTGACAAGTATCTCCACGGTCATGCGTTTCATGGAAAGCAGGGGCGCCGCCTGGGGGGCTCGCCGTCTTGTGATGCAACGTGCGCAGGCAGCGATCAGTGAACTGCTGGAATCCGTGGTTATGTTGAAGTTGTCCGAAGGGGATATAGGCATCCATGCCCGCTTTGACGAATACAATCTCGATGTGGAAGTAACCTATACCGGGCAACCTTTCCCGGATATCAGGGAATATCCGTCGCCGGAACAGCTCCTTGAGGATGAAGATGCCGTCTTGCGCATGTCCGGCCTGCTCATCAGGCAGCATACCGATAAGGTCAGTTTCTCGGTCCGGTACAATAAGCAGCATATTGCTTTACATTTTGATCATTAGTGCCGATAAGCAGCAGCAAGCCGATTATTGTATGTTGAGCCATGCATAGTAGTTTTCGCAAAAGTAAACAGCGGCAAGGGGGTTGCCGGTCACCCTGTCTTTTACAGCCAGCACAGTTGTCGGCGCTTCTGCATATTTGAAAAAGAGTGAGTCGTGACCGACGCATAGCCCCAACAGAATGTTAAATTCACTTTTTGCTTCGTTGACAATCATAGCCTGGAGAATAGGGTTGCACATGGATTCGTGTTCCCCGATATAAATCTTTTCGTTCTCCTTCACGCCGATCTCTTCCTTAGGGATAGCCCCGACTTTGCATATGGCAGATACCACTTCAAAGCCCTGGTTTTTCAATATATCATTAACAATGGCTGCCTCTTTTGCAAAACCGGCACAGAAAACAAGACCGAGGCGGTTATATCCCATCTTCCTGGCAAATTCGAAGATCTCCTGAATCCTCGGTTTTGTCGGATGCATGGTATAGGGCTTTTTATCCCGTCCTGCGTAGCATTCCCCTTCCTGGATGGATGTCTGACGGGCAAATTCACCGATGTCACGATTTTCATAATGCCTCTTTGCCTGAGCAACCAGCTTCTTCATGCCGGTCGTGGGGCATCCTTTCGATCCCTTGCCTTCGCGGCTTACGCAAATACGTTCTTTTACGGGAAATCCGCAGCTTGCACAGTTAGATAGATTACCCTTCTTCATGCATAACCTCCTCTTCATTCACAATTTTATTTTTGATCGTCGACAAAAGTTCTTGCAAGACCGGCGGGGACATCTGTTCTAAATCTTCCCGCAACAAGGAAATACACGATGTCATCACCAAATATTCAAGACGCCGTGATTTATCCATACCCCGATCCCGACAATCCCCTCGCACCGCTTAAGCCCATTAACGCAGGATTCCAGCGCCCCCTTATCGTAAGATAGTTTAATTCTCATCCTTTGCTGTATCCCTCACAATACCGTTATGTACAAAGATCATATCTAACGATTCGGGATAGGTATTTTCTTTAATTTTTCTCACCCACTCGTTTATCATGACAAATCTCTTTTGTTTATAGGCTGTAATTTTATTACATAAAAGCCCTGAGGAATCAACAAATAGTCTTAATACTAAAAAACGGGGTCTCATTTACGCCAGCCTCTCTCTAATCACGCAACCTGTTACTGCGGAACGAGTAAACCAACAAGCGTATTTACGTTCTTTAAATTTTCCAAGTCTCCTACGATATCTATGATTCTACTGAGCTGTCTTTTTTCAAAAGGCCTGTGCGAGTGTACCGCCGCTTTTAGGAACTTGGCTATGCAATCATCCAGGGTCGCCGGGTTTGCTGAACTCCCCTTCGGGAACCTGGTTTCCTTTCTTAGCGTCCTGCCGTCTTTTGTTTTGACTTCCATAATGACGGAGCCCACCGCCCGACCCGGAACCTCCCGCTCGGGATCGACCACACAGGTAATGCGCTGAGCAATTCCGAGAATCTGGGGGTCCTTGACCGTTTCGTCGCTCATCTGGTCAATAAAAACATCACCTTTTACTAGCGCAACTGCTACTGTAAAAGGTATGCTGAAATTTCCGTCCACGAAAGTACGGGGCTTGCGCTTAACCTCTGCGGGCTGCCCAACAAGTTTGTAACATTCGGCACAGCATTTGATAGTGATTTGATCTATCTCGCCAACCTTCAGTCCCTCCTTCGCAAAAGTCCGGGCTAGCTCAATGGGCTGGTGTGTAGCCCTACAGGAGCTGTACAGCTTCACTGAAATATCGACCCCTGTAAATCGCTTTCCCAAGTCAGAGATAAGAACATTGAGGTCGGAATTCGGTTCAAAGGCTTTAAAAAAGCCATACTGACCCTGCAACACGTTCCTGGTGCCCGTTATTCCCTTCCGGGCCATAAGGACTGACTCTACTGCCGCCCTAGCCCTGGTTCCCTGTGTAATGTAGGCCGTCATCGTACCGTCGATCAGAGCCTGCATATCGGCCGGCATCTGTGAGTAGGCTATCCCCATCGCATTCCATATTTGATCCTCTGTAAGCCTTAATAGTTTTCCCGCCGCTCCGGCGCAGGCAAATACTTTAAAAAGATTGTATCGGCCTGAGAGCACCGGACTTGTTATTGCTGAACTAAACCGCATAATTATATCCTGCCCCAGAACTATGCCCGTAATAAGCTCTTTCCCATTTGTAGTCCCTTGATGTTCCGAAATGGCTAAGCAGCTTGAGATTATGGAAGCACTCGGATGAAGCGGACGTATATCGCTCACATCATCAATTTCGCGCGCACGGGCCATAGCTCCGTTGGCTTGAGCCGCGAGAGGCGCCCATATCTTGCAACCAAAGACCGCCACAGTGGCATAAGGCTCCCCGCGGCAATGTTTCGCATAATCCACGAATAGCCTGCACCCATCAACAGAGGATCCTGCGATGATGGCGCCGATGGTATCGATCAGTGATTTTTTGGCTGCCAACACCGCCTCCTGAGGCAGATCCTCAAAGTACACTTTTGATACATGTTTGACCAGCGTTCCGATCAAATCCATAACAAACCTCCTTGGATTTTCCTTTGTCGTTTCTCCGCAAGCTGGAAAATGGCCTGTACGCTATCGACTTTGATAAGCAACTCCCTCATGATTTGATCCGTATAGATATGTTATTTCACGTCAGTTTTAAGATTTCTAACCAATAATATTCTTTACTAATTCATAAGTAAACCTGGAAGGAATGTAACAATCTTTGGAAACAAAAACAGCAGTATACCGCATCCGATGAGACCGAGAAGAAATGGGTAGACGCCACTGTAGATTACTTTAAATGACTCCTTGGTGATGTTTTTTACAACGAACACGTTTATGGCGACGGGCGGTATTATCACGCCAATCATGATCGTAACACCGATAATAATCCCAAACCACAGAGGATCAAAACCAAGTTTGATTACCGCCGGATAAAAAATAGGTGTTGCGAGGATCATAAAAGCAATGTCATCCAGAAAAGAACCCCCCAAGAGGTAGATAAAGATGATCATCAACATTATCAGATGACGAGGCAGGCTCAGTCCGACAACCCATTCTGCAGTAACCGCTGGTATTTGTGTAATAGCGAGAAAGTGCCCCAGTACGGTTGAACCGGCCAGAACTGCCAGGGTCATGCAGGCTGCCCGTACAGATTGACTGACAGCCGTTGTGAAGGCCTTAAAGGAAAGACTTCTTTGGAATATACAAAGGACAAGTACAGCAAAGCAACCAATGCTTCCGGCTTCCGTAGGAGTAAAGAACCCAAGAAGTAGGCCGCCAATGATGAACAAAAAGGTGAGAATGGGCCAGAAAAGTTCCGGAATACCTCTTATTCGTTCTCTCCATGAATATTTTTGAGTTTTCGGCCCTAGTTCCGGCCGCATTCGACACCAACTTACAATAACTACAACGAATAAAGCAGCAATGATAAGCCCTGGAATAATTCCGGCTATAAAAAGGTCTCCAATTGATTGCTGAGTGATAATCCCGAATACGATGAGCGCAGCACTCGGGGGTAGAAGAACGCCGAGAGTTCCCACGCTCGCAACGATTCCCGTTGACAGCTTCCTACTATAGCCATACCTGTCCATTTCTGGCACAGCCACACTGGCGAAGGTCGCAGCAGTTGCTACCGAAGAACCGCAGATCGACTTGAACACTGTCGCGCCAGCCACAGTTGCTATAGCTAATCCTCCGGGCACATGGCCGATGAATTTATTGGCGGAATCGTACAGCCTTTTGGCTATACCCGCATTAAAGGCAATCTGCCCCATGAAAAGAAAAAGGGGCAACACCGTAAAACCATATGACGAAAAAACATCAAAAAAATCCTTAGCAAGCATATTAAATGCGCCACTAAGCGATTTTAGATATGCGAAGCCAAGGAAACCGATAACTGCCATGGAAAAGCAGAGTTCAATCCCAGTCAAAAACATGGCCAACAGAATAATCAGCCCTAAGATCCCCACGGTTATTTCATTCATCGTAGATTCCCCCAAATATTTTCACGATATCCGAAACAAGGATTAGACACACTACAATACAGGCAACACCCAGGCCCATAGCTATAGGATAAACAGGAAGCTGCAAGGTGAGCGATACCTCGCCGGCTTCACGCATTGTCAAGGCCATTTGGATGAAGTTCCAGCCAAGAGAGAAAGTCAGCGCAGCGCTCACCATTCGGGTAAAGACCTGAAGCCTTGCCTTATTGTTGTGATTAAGCTTTGTGAATAGCATGTCGACCCATATGTGACCTCGAACCAGTGTCTGAATGGGGAGCGTAAACCCGATCACAACCGCCCCCATAAACGATACGAGCTCATAGGTACCAATTATTGGTCTATCGAAACACCTTAACACCACATCACCAACAGTCAGGAGCATCATTGCGACAAGGGCGAAACCAGCGATACCCTCCATAAATCGGCTAACTTTCTTCAGGACATCATAAAATATACCCATCTCTCCCTCCTACGCCCATACAACAGACTTATTAAAAAAGCAGGTGCAGCCATCATGCCTGACACACCATTGCTTCTTGTCCATACGCGCTATTTCTGATTGGCATTAACATAGTCAATACAAAATTGAAGAGCCTGATCGCCCGGGAGACCCTTTGCTTTCATTGCCTTGACATACTCGATTCTTGTGCCCTCAACCTTTTGCGCCCATCTCTGATCCTCTGTAGATGACAGTTTTATTACCTTGTTGCCCCGAGATTGCGAATACTCTTTTGCGTGTATATCCAGCTTATCCCACAGCCTGCCTGTTTTATCTATCCATTCTTCAGAGGCTTTTTCGAATACCTCCTGGATATCTTTGGGAAGAGAATTCCACTTGTCTTTGTTCATGACAATCATAAAAAGGGCAACATAAGATGAACTATAATTTTCGGTAGTATATTTGATCACCTCCGCAAAACGCCATCCCTCAAGAGGCTGGTAAGGAGTAAGCGTGGCATCAACGACTCCCTTTTGAAGGGCATCGTAAGCTTCGGTTTGCGGCATGCTCACAGGGATGCCACCGAGAGCTAACACGATTTTTGAAATATTGGGGTTGCATCTTATCTTCACTCCCTTAATATCCTCAAGTTTGTTGATCGGCTTTCTTGAGTGCAATACACCGGGACCGTGGCTGTAAAGATACAACACTTTTACTCCGTTGAATTCTTTAGGTCTGAACTTTTTAAAATACTCATTGTAGAGTCTTGTTCCAATTAAACCGGACTTCACACCGAGCGGCAGTTCGAGTACTTCCGTGAGCGGGAATCTACCCCGGGTATATGCAGGAATTACCACGCCTAAATCGGCAATACCCTGTACAATGGAATCGTACGTCTGGGCTGCCGGCGTGAGAGTAGAACCGGCATAATAGTTAATTTTCACCCTTCCGCTTGTCCGTTTCTCCACCTCTCTGCACCATTGTTCACTCAACATCCCCACCTGGTCGGTGCTAGGAAAGGAGCTTGAGTATTGAAGGGTAAGCACTTTTTCTGCCGCACAGGTATGACCGTTGAAGAAAGGCATAATTACTAACATAATGATAGCTGCCATCGCTAAAAATGATTTTGTTGCATAATAATTTTTCATGAGATACCTCCTTTTTTTGATAAATCGTTGTTTAGTTTTTTATAAAACGCTCCAAGACTGAAAGCCGGATGCCATCCAAAAACCTTTCTTGAAAACGAAAAAATGTTACGATCAAATTTCAATTATTCTCGCTTCTTTGTCAGATGCGCCTTTCTCTACCAGCCCAGAACGGCTCGCGCAAACTATTCTTTGTGACTTTGCCTAATGAATTTCTAGGGAGTTCATCCACAAATATTACACGGCTGGGTTTTTTGTATGCGGATAGTTTATTGGCACAAAAATTTATTATACCTTTTTCGTCAACTTCCTGCTCTTCATTCTTGACCACCGCTGCACAGACTGACTCCCCCCATACATCATCAGGGATGCCATACACTGCAACTTCCTTTACAGCCGGATGTGTGCTGATAATATTTTCAATCTCTTTTGGATAGACGTTTTCACCACCACTTATAATGAGGTCCTTGATACGATCAACAATGGTGAAATATCCCCCTTTCTCCAATCTTGCTATATCCCCTGTGTGGATCCATCCATCGCGTATCGTCTCCTTGGTGACCTCCTCATCCTTAAAGTAACACAGCATTCCACTGCCTTGCTGCCGGCTTATTATTTCTCCCACGGCACCTGCCTCAACATCCCGTCCCTCTTCGTCCACTATTCTCAGCTCGGCGTTGAAGAATTCTCGCCCTGTATACTGTGATCTTTCGCCATAGTGATCTTCGGGCCGCTGAACAGACACCATTAATGTTTCCGTCTCTCCGTAAACCTGATAGAAACCAACCTTGAGCTTTTTCAGGCATGCTTCGAGTACAGGCGGTGGGATTGGAGATGAACCGTACCAGATCCTTCTCAGGCTAGATATGTCATACTTTCCTATAAGGGAGCTATTAACTAGTATGGCGAGCTGCGTAGGTACCCAGAGAGCCATCGTTATTCGGTAACGAGCAACGGCATCGAGCACCCTTTCCGCATCGAATCCTGGGCTTGTTATAACACACGTACCTCCTTTTAAAAAAACGGGGCCAATCAAACAATGAACCCCAGCCGTATGAAAAAAAGGCAGGCTCGCAAGACAAACTTCATCATCCTGGACATCGCAATCGACCATCATGCTGATATAGTTATGCACAAATGAACCATGTTGTGTCAGAGCTCCTTTCGGCTTGCCCGTTGTGCCGCTTGTGTATATAATGCTGAACGGCCACGCCGGTTCCACAGTCACGGATGGTTCCGTTGTCGGCATTCCTTCCATGAGCACCTTCATTCCGCTGGCTCCATCCTGGGACTCGATGGGAATAAAACAAGGCGGATTATTGACTTCGCTTTTTGCCTCTTCAACCAAAGACGTAAACTCGGGACCAAAAAAAAGGATGCTGCTTTCAGAATGATTCAGTACATAAACAAGCTCATCTTTTTTGTAGCGAAAGTTAATAGGAACCAATACTGCGCCTATTTTGGCAACGGCAAAGAAGACAACCATCCATTCGAGAGAATTAAAAGCAATGATGCTGATTCTGTCGCCAGGCTTCGTTCCTCGGGCAAGAAGGCCGTGGACCAATTGGTTTGCCTTACTGTTGAGGTCAAAATATGTTAGGTAACCGTCGTCTGTTATTAACGCCTTCTTATCAGGAAACCTTTTGGCATTTAATCGTATGACATCTCCAATAACTCGCATAGAAAATCCTCCTCTTCATTTTATATATTGTTCAAGATGACGTTTCATCTCATTTCCTCGACGGTCAAACCACGGTGTGTGTCCTTTCTGTGGCATGACCTTGACACATTGCCTATCGTAAGGCTTCCGAATACCCGCGCACATCACAATGCGTTTCGGTCACTGAAGTTCGACCACCAGAAGCAAAGATCGATAGATAGATATGCCGGACCCTATTAAGATTCGTTTGGCTCAGTTGGAAGCAACACATAATTTACTTTCCTAGGAATCGAGGTTCTCTCTTTTCGAGAAAAGCCTTCATTCCTTCAAGCCGATCCTCAGAAGCAAGGAGGTCGATCATCGTTTCGTAACTGTATTCAAATCCACTGAGTTTTCGGTTTACCGATTCCTTGATCGCCCTGACGGATAAAGGTGCAGCTTTAGCAATCTTTCTTGCCATGTGAAGTGCCTCATCCATAAGATGCTCCGCTGGTACCACTTTATTTACCAAACCAAGATCGGCGGCCTCTTCAACGCTCAATGGCTCGCCGGTCATCAAGATTTCTTTTGCCTTTGCTCTGCCAATCTCGTCAGCAAGGCGAATGAAAGCGTACGGGCATATGATGCCAAGCTTAGCTCCAGGGAAGATGAAACGTCCTCCTTCGGTGGCAATGATAATGTCGCTCATCAACGCGCAATCAGCCCCCATCCCCGCCGCGATGCCATTAACAGCCGCTATGACCGGTTTTTCAAAGAAGAGCAACTCCGGCCTTTTTATCTTTTGAAAGGTTTTCCTGATCGCTCCCGGTTCATTCGGAAAAGAGTTGATATCCTCGCCCGCGGAAAAGGCTCTACCAGTCCCCGTAATTATCAACACCCTGAATTTGTCGTGTTGCGACACCAGTTTTAGGACTTCAGAGAATTCTTTCTCAGATTCGTGGGTAAATAAATTCAACTTCTCAGGACGATTAAAGGTTAATACGGCAATATGTTCCTCTGTCTGGTCAAAGAGTATTGTGTTAAAAGCAGGTCGTGTCATTGCTCCTCCCTATGTTCTGTTTACGTTTATTCTAAGATAAGCAAGAAGAGTGCCACGACATAAACTGATTAGAAAAACGCCTATTTATGCCAGTTTTTAGGTTTCCGTCGTCCAAAAAGCGTCTTATTCCTGCTTGCTAATCTCATGGTTGAGACGAAAGTATCGGAAACAAAGCAGAGATTTTTTTATTTTTTTATTTTTCTGTAAAGAGTGGCTCGAGAAATATTCAAGGCCTTTGCGGCCCTGGTCACATCGCCGTTAAATTTTTTTAACATAATTGCTATGTTCCTTCTCTCCAGTTCAGACAAATTATAAAACTGGGGATCATCACTAACTGGAATGGTTTCTTGATACAATCCATCAAAATGAATGGGTGTTATGATTTGCCCACGCGAAAGAAGACACGCCCTTTCAAGGACATTTCGAAGTTCTCGTATATTCCCCGGCCAAGGATACTTTTTCAAGAGTTCAACCGTATCAAGAGAAAGACTGTCATCAGGCCTACCAAGACTCTTCAGAATATGAGAAATCAGCCCATTCAGATCTTTCGTTCTATCTCTCAAGGGAGGGATGGTTATGGGGAAAACGAAAATTCTGAAATAAAGATCTTTTCTAAACCTCATATGCTTTGTTTCATTTAGTAAGTCACGATTTGTGGCACAAATAAGTCGAAAATCACTTCGACGAGTTTTCACCTCGCCAAGCCGACGATAATATTTTTCTTCTATTACCTTCAAGAACTGGCTTTGAACCGCCATATCCATATCGCCGATCTCATCGAGGAAAAGAGATCCTCCATCCGCAACCTCAATAAGCCCTTTACAGTCTTCGATGGCAGATGTAAAAGCCCCTTTGGCGTGACCAAAAAGCTCGGATGATAGCAATTCACCTCTCAGGCTTGAGCAATTCACCTCAACAAAGGAAGATGAACTTCTTGAACTGTTATTGTGTATCCATCTTGCCAGAACACCCTTTCCTGTTCCTGTTTCGCCTTGAATTATAACGCATGTATCATTTTGTGCCGCTAAAGATCCAAGCTCCAGCACTTCTTTTATTGCTGAACTCTCGCCAAAATAGGGATCATCTTTTTTCGACAATCGTTGCTCCGCAAAATGACGTCGCCGCAAGGCGCCCAGTTCCAGATTTTTCCTCAAAAACACGTCCAGATCAACCATGTTGACGGGTTTTGTCAGGAAATCATCCGCGCCTTTTCTCATACATTCTACAGCAAGCGGAATGTCTCCGATTCCGGTGATAACCACAATCGGCATTTCAGGATGATTTTTGCGCAGTTCAGGGATCCAGGCAAGTCCATTTCCATCAGGTAGATTGAGGTCAAGCAGAATGGCATCAAACCGTTGGCCAAGAAGGGCTTCCTTGGCATCCGCCAGTGACGCAGCTCCTTTAACTAAGTACCCGGCCTTTGTCAAATACTTTATGAAACCAAAGCGAATACCTTCTTCGTCGTCTACTAGGAGCAAATAAGGCTTCAAGCGCTATAACCTCGCCGCTAACGGTAGGGTAATTCTCACTGTGCAGCCCGGCCGAGGAGTGTTCGGGAATACTTTGATACTGCCGTTATGGAGTTCAATAATATTTTTTACAATACTCAGGCCTAGACCGGTGCCTCTCGTTTTTGTTGTAAAAAATGGTTCGAAAATCAAAGGAAAGTGCTCATGGCGTATGCCAATACCGTGATCTATTACAGAGATACATACATACTTCTTGCTGATCTTGGAAACCACTACCCGTATTTCACTGCCTTTATCACTAGCTTCGACAGAGTTGTTCAGGAGGTTAAAGAGCACTTGCTGAAGTTTTGCGCTATCAGCCAATATTAATATAGGGGAAGCCTCTTTCGGATAGGTGAAGATTAAAGCCTGTTTTTTCTCGACGTTGGCCTTCCTCCACAAGTCAACGGCAGCACCACAAATATCGATAAGCGATTCTCTATACAGATTTGTCGATTCGATCGGCTTTCCTAAATCCAATAAACCCTTCATCAACCGTGACAACCGCTGCATTTGAGTAATCATGTGATCGACATAACATCTGTAATCCTGGCTGTCTTGAAGCTCAAGACTCAGCGCTTCTGTGACAGCCGTCAGGGCAGCCAAAGGATTACGAACTTCATGAGCTATACCGGCTGCCATTTGTCCTAGAATCTTCATTCTGTTCGTATCCCGAAGCTGTTTCTCCATAAGCTGTCGCTCAACTTCGTTCCCGATATACCGGACAAAAATCTGCACCAATTGTATCTCCGCGCCAGTATAGGTTCGTTCTTCTCTATCGAGAATGTCGATCAATCCAATTACGTTTCCAATACTATTTTTGATAGGAACTCCGAGATAGCTTCTCAAATAAAAGGATGAAAACAATCCATTCTGAGGAAATGCTTGGTCAAGCTCCCCCTTGAACTGTTGGGCCCTTTTTCTCTTCTGTGGAAGAACGAACGGTGGACTATCAAAAATTATCTTTGACAATATTGTTTGGTTGTCTTCTCCCACAAAGGCGATGGTTGTCGATCGACCACCGCTTAACTGACGGACTGCAACATGCGAAACTTGCAGCAGCCGTGAAAGGCTATCGCATATTTTTTCGCAGATGGACTGTAACGAATGCCCAAGACTGGTAGACATTTCATATACGGCCTGTAAAGCCTCCTGCTTTTGGGCTAAAGCCCTCTCTGCCAGTTTTTGCTCGGTTATATCCCTGATAATTCCCATATATCCGATAAAAACGTTTTCTTCCCTGATCTCTTTTGCCGTAGAAGTGAGGAGGCAGGTCATTCGGGTACCATCTTTCTTGAGCTGATCGGATTCGTAATCTTTGACTGACCCCTTTTGATCGACCGCCTTGCGAAACTTGACACGATCCTCAGGGTTGAAGTAGCAATCTCTAACAGTCAAGTTTGAGATATCTTCTCTCGTATAACCATACAGATCGAGCCACGCCTGATTTACATCGATTATAGTCCCGTCATTTTTTGCGATAACACAGGCGTCCCGGGCTTCATCGAAGAATGCTCGATATCGTTCCAATTCTCCCTCCGGACAAATCGGCTGGGCACTCGTTTTCCCTTCTTCTGGGTAAGCACACTTTTGTGCCTTCGAATCGATTTCCGGCGCCTGTGCCCGCACCCTTCTTCTCCGTTTACCTATTATCACACATAACCTCGATACTGTGCAAGTCTCCCGAATTGCCTCACAAAAAATGTTACCGAAAGGAATTCCAAAAGAGATCGTTGACTCATAATTAGTATTATCCAAGACACAGGCCGAAAAGGAGTGCCTACCATAAATCTACGATCGAAACAGGAATATGCGAAGGTCGTCTTCCTGCGGTATAAACAGCCTACACGTATCCTTGACGAATCTTGTGGTATCATCGAAAGCACGCCATACGGTTCTCCGTGGTTTCAAACACTTCCTCAACTTCTAAGCTAAACCTTTTTTTGCCAGCAGTGTCAGTGGATTAATAAACAAACTTTTGAGTCCTGTACGCCTGATCGGAAATCCATATGCCAACGCGATCAGTTGAGTAAAGTAGATGATTGGCAAACGAGGCTGCAACACCTGGTCGTGCCCGACAACCACCTGCCGGCTATCCAGGCTTAGCTGGCACATGGGACATGCAACAACAATAGCTTCCGCACCGGAATGTCGTGCCGTCTCCAGAACTTGTCGGCTGAGATCAAGGGCAATACTTAATTCGGAGGTTATAAACGGACCACCACAGCATTCAGCTTTATGAGACCATAAAACGGTTTCTGCGCCAAGAACGTTAAGAATACGATCCATAGATACCGGCTGTTCAGGATCGTCGAACTCAGCCACCTTCCGGGGCCGGGTTGTCAGACACCCATAATAAGCAGCCAGTTTCAGACCTTTCAAAGGAATCTTAACAGGTTCAGCTATGCGTTCGAGTCCAATTACTTCTATGAGGAATTGGAGTAGATTCATGACCCTCGGCAGCTCCTGCGGAGGATTTTTCATGGACCTTTCTTCCTCTCTAACTACGCTCGAAAATGTTTTAAGTCTGATGTTCGTATTTTTTAATCGGTTAAAGCAGCCCGGGCAAGGGATTACTAAAGGATCTATATTCATAAGACTCGCTTGAGCAAGGTTTCGAGCGTTCAGACCCATTGTCAGTTCATGGTCCATGCTATGGCCGGCCGTAGCGCCACAGCAATTCCAATCCTCCACTTCCTTGAGACCCACCTCCAGGCTTTCACAGACTAGATGCGTAGACTTATCATATTCACTGGAAACGGTATGAAGAGAACATCCAGGAAAATAGGCAACATTCATCATGGGAGATCCTTTGCAATGGTCGCCTCAAACAACCGACGAACCTCTTCTGTTTCCTTTACCCGGCTGCGGGAAAGATTGAGCTTGCCCTTAAGCAGCATCTTGACCCCGAGACGGGCGTTTTTCATATATTCTCCGGTCTTCCAATTGTACTTTAGAACTACGTCCAGTTCCGATACCCGTCCGCGTTCCCTGATAGACGAAAGCAGTAATTCGTGAAAAAGTTTGACGCGAGGGCGGGAAGCTTCTACGCCGCCACGACAAGCTTTTTCACGCATATAATCAAGGATGGCGGGAATATCGATTCCTGAAGGGCAACGATCTAAGCACAACTGGCAGGAAAGGCATATCCACAAAGCATCCATAGTCATAAGCGTCTCCTTATCACCCAGTTTCACAAGTCGGACGATCTTTCTGGGTGTATAATCAAAAATGTGGCCATTGGGGCAACCTCCTGAACATTTTCCACATTCCAAACACAAATCCACATCGATACCGCATTTTGTCCTTATTTCCTCTTGTATTGAATCGTCTATATCGTTGAGATTTAGGGGAGTATAAATGTTGTCCTCCATATTCCCTCCCACTACTGGCTGAAAAGTTCGATCACTTCCACTGCCGCTGATGCACCTTGCTGTTGAGCGAACGGAGCTTCAACGGGAAAGCCGCATCCTCCTGCAAAGAATACCCTGTTGGAGGCCCTTGCCAAACTAAAGCGCTTCTGTTCAAGAAAACCGTATTCGCCGGTCTTTGTACCAAACATTGCCGCCAAGGGCGCTGTTTCCTGCCGTGGAACAGCTGCAGATGCGAGCACCACAACATCGACCGTTACTTCAATGGGAATACCGATGAGTGTATCTTCTGCTCTCACAAGCAGCCTGCCTCCGTCAGGAAGGACTTTGGCCGGCCGTCCCCGCACATATCTAACATGTTTTTTCTCAATTACCTCTCGAACGAACTCCTCATAACCCTTTCCCGAAGCTCGATAGTCCATGTAAAAAACGTACACTTTCGCGTTTGGGAACATATCTTTTACAAGCCCTGCCTGCTTGGCAGTGTACATACAACATATCTTGGAGCAGTAAGGATAGCCTTTAGAGCGATCCCGGGAACCGACACATTTGAAGAAAGCCACTCCCTGGGGAGTCTTCCCCATACCGTCCCCCCATGCCTTCAATAGAGTTTCAAACTCTAAAGAGTTCATGACGTCGGGGTAGATACCGTAACCATATTCCCCGTAAATCGAGACATCCATCATCTCAAAACCTGTGGCCAGGACAACCGCATTGATATCCAGCTCTGTGGTATCTCCATTATTGAGTTTGAGTAAAATGGAATAACCATCATGCCGGGTTCTGCTCTCTATCACTGTCGTCTCGGTCATGACCTTAACGTAAGAACAGTGCTTCAGTTGCTTGATTTTTTCTTCCACCAGCTCTAGCGGGCTTTCCCACCGAGGGAAGCTGCTGCATAATTTCAGAATAGTCCCGCCAAGCGCTGCCTCTTTTTCGATTAGGACCGATTCGAAACCTGCTTGCCCGATTCTCAGGGCTGCCTCCATTCCCGCCGGCCCACCTCCTATGATCATTGCTTTCTTGCCTGCCTGCTTCATCTTTTAAATTCCTTTGTCGTAATCCAGTATTTTCAATATGTGGTCAAGGGCAACAGTGTTGGCGTCAAAACCAAGCTTTGAGATTGGAACGCCGAGAGCAAGTGCGATGACCTGGGCAAGGTCAATTACAGGGATATTGAATGTCTCCCCATAACGCTTGTTGAGATTGGGTTGTTCCCGGTCAAGGGCAACATTACATCCAGGACATACTGTCGTCATCAACTGAACCCCTGCCTCAGCAGCGCTTTTAAATTTCTTATGCAAATGAGGCTGCACGAGTACTTCTTTATGTGTAAAACCTCTCCCTACCGAATAACCGCAGCAGAGCTGACGCTCTTTGTAAAACACAGGAGTTCCCCCAAGAGATTCGATAAGTTCTTCATGAAATGTCGGATAACCCCCGTCATCGAAAATCCCGTACTGACGGGACAGGTAATGACACCCGTAATGAGCAGCCACACGCAAACCTTTAAGGGGCCGCATAACCCCCGCGGCAATTCTTTCCTTCAGGCGATACCACATTTCCTGAATATGATAGATAGTTGTCCGGCCCTCATATCGGTACCCCCACCGGCCAATCAGTTCATTGGCCATAGCAAGGTATTTCGAGTGGTACAAAAGAATGTGTGACAATTCAGATAGATAACCATAGCAACCATTGCAGAAGGTGTATGTGTCCAGACCTGTTTTCTCAACGATGGCAAGATTGCGTGCCGTTGCGGCAAGGGAGACTTCAGGTTTGTGTACCGAGCATGTGAGAAGATAGCCGGAACAGCAGGTCTGGTCGGCATTCATAACTGAGTTGATTCCAAAAATTTTAAGTGTTTCTCTCACCGCGCTTTCCGTACCGGGATACTCCAGGCTTCCAGTACAACTCCGGAAAAGAAAAACGGCCTTTGGAATATGAGGAATCTTTTCTTCGGGGTTAACCACTCTTTCTGTTTGCAAATGTAACCCTACCCTCCTTGTATGCAAGATCAAGATGCTTCACATCATTTTCGTCTATCGCCTCAACGAACGCACGTGCACCTGTGAGATCAAAAATAGCCTTGTATTCCTCCCGAGCCTTCTGTGAGACTTCCGGCCACGGCGGCAATCCAATATTGGTGCGTATCTTCCTGATCCTGTCTCGACCTTTTGTACTGGCTGGCACAAAGGTAAGACCATCCTGCCACGCAGCTATAGCAAATCGCTTAAATGGGGCCACATATTTCAAGCCATATTTGTTTTCAATCGCCCGGTAACGAATCTGCATTATCAGAAGGGGGAAATGAATATCAACGGGGCACAGGGTGTAGCAACCGGCACACCAGAAACAGCGCCAGATTTCCTCACTCTTTAACCACCGCTCCTGTTGACCATTGAGCACATCGCCGATAATCTGCCGAGAATTATAAGAAGGCGAGAGACTAGCGACCGGGCAGAAGCCGACACACTTACCACACTGCATACAACGCTCAAGATTATCAACCAACCGGTAAACATCTACATTCTTGTATAGGTTCTCCTTTAGGTCTTTATCTTTTTCTCTGGGCAATGATTTTAAACCTCGCTTCTGCATATTTTTTAGTTCTTTAAAGTGGTGTATGCAAATTACATACCAATATTACCAAGGGTAGTTTTTGTTGATTCAAGCTCGTTTAAGTTCTTCGGCAGCCATACCCATTTTCATTGATGAAACCCCATTATGCGTTCTAAATGGATACTTTGCATTATTTTTAACGATAGAATGACTTCATGGGGGTCCGTAACTATTGTAAACCTGTATACACAATCCCATAATCTCATGTCTGCTCTGATTCTCATTTATGAGACTAACGTGATCCACATATAAAAAACAAACCAGGGAGGATAAAAAAAGCTACAATCAAACCTTGCGTATGACAATAACTCCCCTTCGACATGGGGGGGCTCGCCGTCTTGTGATGCAACGTGCGCAGGCGGCGATCAGTGAACTGCTGGAATTCGTGGTTATGTTGAAGTTGTCCGAAGGGGATATAGGCATCCATGCCCGCTTTGACGAATACAATCTCGATGTGGAAGTAACCTATACCGGGCAACCTTTCCCGGATATCAGGGAATATCCGTCGCCGGAACAGCTCCTTGAGGATGAAGATGCCGTCTTGCGCATGTCCGGCCTGCTCATCAGGCAGCATACCGATCGGGTCAGTTTCTCGGTCCGGTACAATAAGCAGCATATTGCTTTACATTTTGATCATTAGTGCCGATAAGCAGTAGTACATTCAGCACACAACCCATATCCTGCATTTAAGGGTGTGTTTGCGAAGGACATCCCGGCACAAGTGCTCATCCTAATGACTTATCTATGTTTAATGTTTTGCGAATCTTTGATCATACCAGAATATTCTTGTCTAATATGTTGTGCTTTATAACCTCTCCCTCGATCATAAATATCACGTCTTCGCAGATATTCGTTGAAAGGTCGGCGATACGTTCAAGATTACGGGCAATTTTGAGCAGATGAAGGGAACGCTCTATTGTAGATGGTTCTGCGATCATAACAGCAATCAGCTCCCGCAAAATATTATCTGCCAGTTCGTCAACAATGCTGTCCCTTTCACATACGTTTCTTGCAAGAACAGGATCCTCGTTTATATACGAACTAATGCTGTCTTTCAACATTTTTACCGATTCCTCCGCCATTTTCGGCGTGTCTATCAATGGTTTTACCTGAGGGCGTTCTATCAGAAAAAGCGCGCTTTCGGATATATTTACGGCATGGTCGGCAACCCTTTCGAGATCGTTACTCATCTTCAAGGCCATAAGTATTGTCCTTAAGTCTTTTGCTTTCGGCTGATATTGGGCAATCATCCTGGTACAAAGTTCATCCAGCATTATTTCCGTATCATTTACCTTCGGTTCATCTTTTCCTATAACTTCAATGAGCCATGCCCGGTTTTTGTTCAACAGGCCGCCGATGCTTTTATCGATCATATGCTCGGCAAGTGCGGCATGTCCTATAAGTTCTTTCCGCAGCTCAGCTATCTTTTCCTCTAACATTCCGCTTCCCTCCTTATCCGAATTTTCCTGTGAGATACTCTTCAGTCCTTTTATCTTTAGGGACGGTAAACATCTTTTCCGTTGGTCCGAACTCTACCAATTCACCCAGATAAATAAAGGCGGTAAAGTCGGAAACCCTTGCCGCCTGCGCTATGTTGTGGGTGACAAGGAGCATGGTCACGTTCTTTTTCAGTTCAACGATGAGTTCTTCGATATGGGAAGTAGATTTAGGGTCCAGGGCGGAAGTCGGCTCATCAAGCAACAGAATTTCCGGATTCATGGCAAGGGCGCGGGCAATGCACAATCGCTGTTGTTGCCCTCCGGACAGAAAGGTACCCTTTCTGTGAAGCACATCTTTCACTTCACTCCACAAAGCAGCATCTTTCAATGATCTTTCAACGATATCATCAAACTTGTCTCTTCCAAGCCTGATGCCATTCAATCTGTATCCTGCGATCACGTTATCGTAGATACTCATCATGGGAAAGGGGTTAGGCTTTTGGAAAACCATTCCTATTTTTCGCCTCAATAAAATCGGTTCCATGGCGTAGACGTCATCACCCCTCAGGTACATCCTGCCCGACACCCTTGCACCGGGAATAAGTTCATGCATCCTGTTTACACAGCGGATCAGGGTAGTCTTACCGCAACCGGAGGGACCCATCAGCGCAGTGACAAGATTATTTGATATTGAAATGTTGATATCCTTCAATATCTGATTGTCACCAAAAAAGGCGCAGAAATCCTTAACAGTTAAAACTGAACTTTCCATTTAATTGCTATCCCCCTTGCGATGAGATTGAAGCCCAGGACTACTACCACGAGGATAAAAGAGGCTCCCCATGCAAATGTATGCCATTCCGGATAAGGACTCATGGCATAATAGAAAATGCGGTACGGCAGGGAATCCATAGGTTTGAAGATGTTATAATTCATAAACTGATTGCCGAAGGCAGTGAAAAGCAACGGAGCAGTTTCACCGGTAATCCTTGCAACGCTGAGCAATATGCCTGTGAGTATCCCGCTTAACCCTGTGGGCAGGATGACCTTGAGGATCGTCTTATAATAAGGCACCCCAAGGGCAAGGGACGCCTCTTTAAGCGAGTAAGGCATGAGCTTCAAGGTTTCTTCCGTGGTTTTAATGATAACGGGAAGCATCATTATGCTGAGGGCTATGCCGCCTGAAAGCGCAGAAAAACCCTTAAAAGGCGCGACAAACCACATATATGCAACAATACCTATTACAATTGACGGCGTACCCTGCAGGACAACAACACACAACCTGACAACATGGGCAATCTTTCCTTCGCCTTTTTCAGAAAGATATATCCCTGCCGAAATACCGAAGGGGATTGACAAAATGCCGGAAAGAATGATGAGGAAAAAGGTTCCGATTATGGCATTGTAAATACCGCCGCCGGCTTCACCGATCGGTCTGGGCAACTGGGTGAGAAATTCCCAGTTGATTACGGCAATACCGCTTCGTGTAATATAGTAAAGTATGAGGAGAAGCGGAAGGAGAGATATAGATACAAAGACTATAATGAGATATTTAAAAAGCTTGTCTATAAAGATCCTGTTCCTCAGTTGACTTTCCATCACGTTACCTCTTTGGATGCTTCGAGGCTTATTTTCTTGATGACATACGTTCCGATAATGTTGACAATCGTCGTTACAAGAAAAAGAACAAGCCCTATATAAATAAGGGATGATGCCGATATTCCCGTTGCTTCGGCAAATTCATTGGCAATGACGCTTGCCATGGTGTTTGCAGGACTGAAGATGCCTGTAGGGAGAAAATTGCTGTTCCCTATCAGCATAGTCACTGCCATTGTCTCGCCGATTGCCCTTCCCAGGGCAAGGAGTATTCCGGCAAAAATACCTGAGCGTGCATAAGGGATAATAATGTTCTTTATCACTTCGAATCGTGTAGACCCAAGAGAATAAGCAGCCTCTTTCAAATCTGAAGGCACAAGGGTGACGACCTCCCGCCCTATTGACGCTGAAAAAGGTATAACCATAACGGCAAGTATCAAAGATGCGGTCAATATCCCCACTCCATGAGGTGTTACACCAATTTTCATTTCTACCATCCTTACAAGCGGCATCAGGAGAAACAACCCCCAGAGGCCGTAAATAACGGAAGGGATGCCGGCAAGCACTTCAACGGAGCTTCTCAGGAATGCGGAAACTGCGCCTTCTTTAAAATATTCTCCAAGAAAGATTGAGATAGCGATTGAAAAGGGTATTGATATCAGGAGTCCTAAAAAAGAAGTGAGGAGCGTCCCGACAAGAAACGGGAGGGCTCCGAATTTTTCCGATGCGGCATCCCATGTTTTTCCGATAAAAAAGCTTAATCCAAAGGTTTTAATTGACGGGACGGAAGCAATAAGGAGCGTCAGGCAGATTACAACAAGTAAAACCACGACAAGAACAGCAGTGAAATAAAGGGCTCCGTTAAATATCTTTTCTGATTTCATAGTTTAAACCGTCAGCCTTTAGTCGTTGCTCATAATTTTACCCATAACCCCGGATAAAAGCACTCCGGGGCAGGCGCTTAATCCTTAATCCTTGATACCTGGTTATTTCAACAAAGGTGTTCCTTTGTACGTCATCGACCTGATAATCTTCACTGACTTATCCGCTGCCTCTTTTGACAATGCAGAGTATTGGAGCGGCTCTACATACTTCTGGCCGTCGGTAACCATCCACACAAGAAGCTTCGTCAGCACTTCGGCCTTTTCCCTTGATCTGCCGCCATAGCTTTGCTCTTTATAAAAAATGAGCCATGTGAAGCCGCTTATAGGATAACCGTCTTTAGCCTCAGTATTTGTGAGCGAAACGTTTGTATCGTCAGGAATTTTCACGTTTGCCGCATAACTTACGGATTTTGGTGTAGGCTCAACGAACTTGCCGGCATTGTTTTTTATATTGCCGTACGCCATTTTGTTCTGAAGTGCATAGAGGAGCTCAACATAGCCTATAGAACCCCGTGTCTGCTTCACATACCCTGACACACCGGGATTCCCTTTCTGCCCTATTTGACCTGCCGGCCAGTTAATGGATTTTCCTGTCCCCATCTTTTCTTTCCATTCTTTACTTACCTTCGTAAGGTATTCGCTGAAAATATACGTTGTGCCGCTTCCATCGGCACGGTGGACAACGCTGATCCCGAGATCCGGCAACTTCACGTCTTTGTTTGCAGAGGCAATCTTCGGATCATTCCACTTTGTAATCTTCCCGAGGAAAATATCCGCCACAACATCCGGTGTGAAATTCAGTTTTGGACTGTCCGGCAGGTTGTATGTCACAACCACGGCGCCGAGGCAGGTAGGTATGTGCAGCACGGGAGTTCCGGCGTCTTTTAATTCTTTTTCAGTCATGAACGCATCGGTTCCACCAAAATCGACGGTCTTTTTAACAAGCTGATTGATCCCTCCACCCGAGCCGATACCTTGATAATTGATCATAATCCTGTTCTGCTGATTATACACATCGAACATCTTTGAGTACAGGGGTTGCGGAAACGTTGCCCCCGCACCGATTAACTCTTTCTCGGCAGCAAATACCGGAATACCGGCAAACAAAAGCGTGAATACGAGCACGGCAAAGCCAAACTTTCTTAACAATTTATACATTCTAAACCTCCTTATATGATAGTGTTGCAATATCATATAGATATCCTGTTAGGATTATATGAATTAATTGTTAATTTTCGGTTAATTCCGATTTATTTTTCAGTATTGTCGAGAATGTAAAATTAATGGAAAATTAATCATTTCGTAATCAAAAATAAACATACCGCTGCCATATTATATATGTGAGGATATGCTCATTAATCGGGCAACCGGGATAAAAAGCAATAATGGAGGTTTCCCATGGAAAAAATACCCGTTTTGTTTACCTGCGTTCACAACTCCGCACGGAGTCAAATCGCAGAAGCATTCCTGAGAAATATTGGAGGAGAAAGGTTTCGGGCTGATAGCGCCGGCCTTGAACCGGGGGAAATTAACCCTCTTGCAGTTGAAGTTATGAAAGAGATCGGCATCGATATCTCTTGTAACAAAACAAAAAGTGTTTTTGATCTCTATATAAAAGACAGGCTTTTCAGATATGTTATCGCTGTCTGCGATGAGGCTGCCCTCCAGCACTGTCCCCTTTTCCCTGGTTTTGCCGTCCGGCTCTCCTGGCCATTTGAAGATCCTTCATCTTTTACGGGCACCCATGAAGAGCGTCTCGACAGAACAAGAATGGTGAGAGACCAAATAAAACAAAGAGTTGAAGAGTTTATTCTGGAAATAGATGAGAGGGGAAAGTAAACCCGCCAATTAGCTCCATGCACTCATTGAGTGCCCGGCATGAATCATAGGTCGGTATCATTGCAGTTTGAAATACCCTTTGTACATGGGGACTTTGCACCATTAACGGGCAATAATGCAATCCTGTTCGTTGAATACTTTGCCATTTTCTTAAGATGTGCCAATAAGATACCGATTTCTTCAAGAGACACATTCCTCTCTTCTGCCGGAATATTCAAAATAGCAGCACTCACGGTCAAGAGCGGGAAACGCTTCTCGTTTCCTTCTCTATCTGTAGATAAAATATAACCGTTTATCCTGTCCTGCTGATCATGGAGGCTCAAAGCATCATCTCTGAATTTGTCTACTATATATTTTATTTTACCATGTATTTGAGGTATCCCTTTTTCACCGACTTTGAACCCTGCAAAAAAATCATCCCCTCCCACATGCCCGATAAAGAATTTGGACATGCTTGAGGCTTTCTTCAAAATATCGGCAAAAAGGAGAATGGCCCGGTCGCCCTGCCTGAAACCATATCGATCGTTGAAAGGTTTAAAATTATTAAAATCGAAATAGGAAATCACATAGTTCGAGCTAATATCTTCAAGAGCGGTTTCAATAAATTCGTTTATCATCGTGTTGCCGGACAGTTTTGTTAGTGGGTTCTGGTCACGTGCCAGGGTGATGTTTTTTTCATTAATTACCCTTAGCAGTGATCTTGCGCTTAAAAAGCCTATATATTTACCGTTTTCCGTAAGAAGAATGCCCTCAGAGTCTTCATCCATTGCAAAATACTCAAGTATTTTCTCAATTTTTGTGTTTATCTCAGATACAGGGCATCTCATGATAAAATCCATTAATGTTTTTCCAAAAGCTTTATTCAACAGCAAATCCTTTCCGTATTTCGAATATACATATTCTTTCAATTCCCGTTCCCGTATTAAACCTACCGGCTCCTGGTGACCGTTTATAACGGGAAAGAAGGTATTATTTTTATGCTGCCTGAATGTTTCAAAAACAGACGACATTTCTGTAAAATAATTTTTTTCACGATTGTAAAGATGCAGCGGTTCCAGGTACTCCATCCGGTCGTGGAGCAGAAGATGATCCAATGTTTTGTCTCTCCTCTCATGGTCATTCAATAACACAATTTTTTCGTATTTATTTTTCAGTTCCCTTATATCAGTTGTCGGTTTTTGTACAAAATATCCCTGCAAATAGTCACAACCTATCTCCTTACAAAAATAGAATTCTTCTTCGGTCTCAACCCCTTCAGCTATGACAATGATACCGAGAATATGAGCAAGGTTCAGCACTTTGGCAACAAAAAGCTTTTTCTTTGAATCCGTTTCAATACCGGCGATAAAAAATCTATCGATTTTTATGAAATCAGGTTCGGAATGATACAGGAGTTGAAGCCCCGAATACCCTGTACCAAAATCATCCAATGCAATTTTATACGCCTGTCGTTTATACATGTTTAATATTATTCTTGCATCAGGAAAACAATTAAATTCATGTCTTTCTGAAATTTCAAAACAGATCATATCGGGATATAAACCGTAACTTTTCAAAACCTCTGAAGTATTGCCCGGTGAATAATCAGGCATAAGGAGAACTCTGTTATCTAAATTAAAAAACAATTTGATTTTTTGATAATTTTCAATAGTTGAAAATTTTTCCACTGCCTTTTCCCGCAGCAATAAATCAAGTTTAAAAAGAATCTGTTCCTTGTAAGCAGCATCAAAGACTTCCTGTATGGTTGCGAAACCTGCATTTTTAAAATTACGAAGCAGCGCTTCGTGTCCGATGCATACGCCCGTGTGGATGTTTACAATAGGCTGAAAAGCATAATCCAGTACATCTACGGCTTCTTTCCGCTTGTTTACATCCATTGTCCATCCTCCTTATTTAAACCGGTTTTTCTACTTCGGTTAAGCCGCAAACCTCTGTTCTTCACCTGTATTGTAAGTATCCGATTGTAATGGCTGTGTTGTTAATGTTCGAATGACATGTCCGATTTCATCCGGGTCATAGTCAACAAAGGTCATAAAATACGGTTTGCATCGAAAACCGATAGCAATGGTGTCTCTTTCTCTGTCAGGGAGGATCAGGATAGTTATGGCCTTATATAAAAGGTGTTTCACGGCATACAATTTCATCAGGTCTTCCTCGTCAGCTGTCAATATTACGGCGATCGCATTTTCTTTTTGCGGTTCGATAAGTTTCCTGGAAAAACTATACATATCCCTATAAATCCGGATGTTTTTTGCTGTAATGTGCGATTCTAATATCCCGAGAAGATCGTTTCCTATCTTTTCTTTGCCTGGATTAAAATACAAAATGTCCATTGATTGCTCCTTGAGCTTAAAGAATGATTCTACACTTGCAGGATACACATTGATTGTTAATATCGAATTAAATAGAGGTTAATTTTTGATTAATTTTTCAGGCGGGGTTAATCGGCAGGGTTACGGTAATTTTTGTTCCTTTGCCGGGGGCGCTTTCGACTTCGATTTTGCCGTTATGCAAATTCACTATATGCTTTACGATAGAAAGACCCAGCCCTGTACCGCCAAGTCTCTTTGAACGTGATTTATCCGCTACATAAAACCGTTCAAAGATGCGGGGAAGATGTTCGCCGGGTATGCCTATCCCTGTATCCACAATTTCAATCAGTACATTGGCGCCATCATTGTTGATTGAAATGGTAATTTTTCCTTCTTCGGTATATTTGACGGCATTGTCGATCAGGTTAATAAATATCTGCTCCAGCTTAAAGGGATCGGCCTTTATCAGCGGGATGGCATGCGTAACGTTAAATACAATTTTTAATCCCTTCTCGTTTGCTCTGTTTTCAAAGATCTTCAGTATGTTTTCGATGACGCTTCCGATTGAAACATCCTCAAACTCCATCAGTTCGCCTTTTTCTTCAAGTTCTGAAAGCAGCAAAAGATCGCGGACTATATTCATCAAACGGTCCGTATGTCGCTTGATTATTTCCAGATAGCGCCGGTTCTTAATGTCCTCCTCTTCTTCAAGGGTTTCCACGAAACCTTTTATTGCAGTAAGCGGGGTTCGAAGTTCATGCGATAAATTGGCAATAAAATCCTTTTTAATCTTTTCAAGGTTTTTGAGATCTGTAATATCATGGAGCACAACAACGGTTTCGTTTCTTGAGATAAGAAAATTCACACTACCCAGGAAAATCCTGTCATGTATCCTTACCTCATTCGAGAAATATGTTTTCTCTGTCCCGGCTTTCTTTATCAACTCGGCAAATCCGGGAGATCTCACCGCTTCCCAGTAAAATCTCCCTTCTATCCCGTTATTGCCCCGCGGGTCAATACCCCGCAGTTTGCCTTGAGATTGATCCATGCTTCTTGTTTCGCTTCTGTTACCCCGCGGCTTGCCGTGGGGCAGTTCATTCCCTGCGAGTACTTTGAAGCTTTCATTGCTCAATTTGACTATTCCCTCATGATCCAATACAACAAGCGGTTCCTGCATCGAGGAAATGATGGTATTCAACTCTTCGTTCCGTCCTGATATATCTGCAAATAAATCCCGCATCTGCTCTCTCATGTCGTTTATGCTATCCCCGAGGTCTTTAAGCTCGTCCTCGTTTTTTAAAAATATCTTTGCGCTGAAGTCTCCCTGTGATATTTTTTTTATGGCCTGGACTAATGTCTTTACCGGCGCCGATATTCCCCTTGAAAGCATAAAGGCTATGGCGAGAGAAAAAACCGTCATGACAACGTCAATCCACAAAATGTGTTTTTTTAACTCGTTAAGCAAAGAGTCGATCTGCCTGAGGGAGACACTCATTCTGATAACCCCTGATATTTTAGTATCTTGCTCTATGGGGATGGCAACGTACAGCATATTTTCTTCGACTGTTATACTGAACCTCATCGACTTACCCATACTACCGGAGAGGGCTTCTGATACCTCAGGCCTTATCTTGTGATTTTCCATGGTCTTCGGGTCTTTTTCCGAATCGGCCAAAACCCTGCCTTCCCTGTCAATTATGGTGATTCTTGTATGTATCCGGTTTTTTAGCGTCTTCACGTAGGCATCTAATTCCTGAAATTTTTGTTTTTCCAGAAGCGGAGTTACTTCGGGCAGTAAAATAATGGCGAGGTTCTTAAAATTGTCAGTAAAGGTATTAATATAATGTGTTTTTATAAGATTAAATGAGAGCAGGGGGATAAGGGCGGAAAAGAGGACTATAATAAGGAGACAGCCGCCGAATATCTTTGAAAACAGAGGTATCTTCATTCTTCTAATTTATAGCCTACGCCCCTGACATTTTTTATAAATGCCGCGGCTTTGCCGAGCTTTTCCCTGAGATGCTTGATGTGGACATCAATTGTCCTGTCCAGCACCATCTTGTCGTCTCCCCAGAGATGCTGAAGTATCTTGTCCCTTGAAAAAACCCACCCCTTTTTTGTTGAGAAAAGCTGTAATATTTTGAATTCTGTTGAGGTAAGTTCTATCCTTTTGCCTTCTACCTCAACTTCATATTTTCCCGGATCAAGCATCAGGATGTCCCCAACGTGGATTTTCCTTATCTCCTCATTTGGCGCATTTCTTCTTAACACTGCTTTTACCCTTGCCGTAAGCTCTCTTGGTGAAAAAGGCTTCGTTACATAGTCGTCGGCGCCAAGTTCCAGACCAAGGATTTTTTCAGTCTCCTCGGCCCTCGCAGTGAGCATGATAATGGGAATAGAAGCAAATTTATCCTTGCTTTTAAGGGACTTACATACCTCGAACCCATCCATATCCGGGAGCATGAGATCCAGGATGATAAGGTCAGGGGTTTCTATATGGAGAGATCTGAAGAAAGACTCCGAATCCGGAAACTCCTTAACCCTGTAATTTGCCTTTTTAAGGTTAACGGAGACAAGTTCTAAAATATCAGGTTCGTCATCCACAACTGCAATCAGTTTATGTACCACGAGGATTTCCTTGATGTGCTTTTTTATTAATTATATTATATATTTTGCATATTCTCAAAACATTTCTCGCCATGCAATTTATGCTATTCTGACATTTTTAATTAATTCAGCCAATATTTTTTTAATCCTGGTAATTGTTGCTTATTGATCCTTACAATCCCATTTGCCCGGATAAAAAAACCTTTAATAAATTAGCCCGGATTTTCTATCAGGATGAGCACTTGTGTCGGGATGTCCCGGCGCCGTTTCTAACGACATATACGGGATTAGATTTAAATACGTTCCAGCTTGCCGATAACCACGAAAAAAACATGAAAGTTTTGTCACAGATACAAAATAAGCTTAGTCGCATCTTCAAAGCATGATAAAAGAGATTGCCAACGAGAGGTAAAGCCTTGATGGTATTTGATTTGCGAGAAGGGGGATTTGAACCCCCACGGTGTAACCCGCTGGATCCTAAGTCCAGTGCGTCTGCCAATTCCGCCACTCTCGCATAACTGATTTTACAGTGTTTGTGGTTCGTTTGTCAATTGCTCCCCGGTCCGATGGATTTGTAACCCTGTATCCGTCCCGGGATACCATCTGGGATACGGGAGTTTCAGAAAAACCACCCGGCAAAACACTCCTTTGTCCTGACCGAGGATTCCTTCGGACAAAATGGGAACACTATCTTTGTGCCCGCATGGCTAAGCTGAAAACTTCCCGCATATTGATCGAATAAACAAGTTAACCACACAATGGATATTTCTTCTCAAAGTTGTCCGAACAGAATTTGGAGGACAACGCCAGAGGAACGATTTCGTTTTTAATGATGCGCGTATTTGCCCCGTGGTGCATTTATTTGAGGCAACATATAGCTTAACATAGGGTGCCTTCTAAAAATGCTTCACAGCCCCATTTATGAAGGGCAACCTCATGCAAACATTTTTGTTTTTCCAGGGGGAAGGATTTTGTAAAAATTTCTCATTCATAAAAGCGGTTTTTTAATTAAGCTGTTTTTCTCTCTCGCGTATTGTTTTAGAAACAACAGATCATTATCGGTGAACCCTTCCCATGCAAATGGGAACAATGCGTTATTCTGGTAAATCGGATCGTCTGCTATCGGATAGCGGGCATAAGAATAAAATTCTTCAAAAAGTGGTGTGTGTGGAATGGGTGTATATTCAGCTATGTAGGCATTCACCCTGAGTCCCGCAAGATAGTCTATGGCGTTTTTTAAATCTTCCCATTGCTGGAAGGGAAGCCCTGCAAGCAAATAAGCACCGATTGAATCGTGAGAAAAGCCTGCATTTAACAAAAAATTTACTGTCTTTTCGAAAATACTCCGGGTTACTTTTCCACCAAGGGATTTTTGTGTATCCGGATTAATGGTTTCAAGCCCGATTCTTACTTCTTTGAAGCCGGCAGCCAATAAGAGGCTTGCCAATTCATTGTCTATGAGCGAGGCGTTTACTGCATTGGGGTTATAAATGCTTATCGGGAAGGGAAGCTTTGCGATACCCCGCAGTAAAGGCTTTGCATAGAGGTTCGGTTTGTAAAGGAAGTTGTCGTCGTATAGTACAAATTTCTCAACGTTGCGATCATGCCAGTATATGATTTCATCAATAACGCTTTTTGCACTTCTCCTGACAATCCGGGGATGCATATGCGGTGTTGCACAGAATTTACATTTATACACACATCCATAAGAAGTCAGAAGCGGGATAAAGTGTATTTTATCATATAAATCAAAACACGGGTAAGGGAGCGCATCAAAATCATACATAGACGGCTTGAACGGCAAGGTAATATTAAACTCATCTTCCACAAACCTGTAGAATCGCTCTATCTCATTATTTTTAACGATTAAATCAGCCTTTTGCATGGAGGCTTTTGCATGTTCGTAACAGAGCGAAGGATATATGCCCCCAAACACAATTCTGGATGATGGATAATGCTCCCGTGCGATCTCCAGCACATCTTTGGCGCCTGTATACCAATACGTCATTATGGAGGTGATAAGAATAATATCCGGCGATTCGACTTGACTGAATTTTTCAACGAGTTTCTCCCGGGAGATGCCATATCTCCTGAGATTTTTCTTTATGTCCTTTAAGGGCTCCGGCTTACTGACCTTTTCCTTGATAAAAGGCGCCCTTCCGTCCGTTTTTCTTTTTTCTTCAACTACACCAAGGCAATCAATGAGTTCTACATCCATGCCGTTTTTTCTCAACACGCCTCCAAGGTAAAGCACGCCTATAGGGGTTGACCAGAAATTATATGCAGCAAAATCGTAGATATATGGATTAACAAGAAGGGCTTTCATGGTTACACGTTTATGTTTCACGTGGAACATCCGGGATTATTTTCTGCGAACCGCGGGACGGACCATAGGGCGAAAAAGTTTGATAGACAGCAACCCGAAAATAAAACCGCCAATATGGGCATACCACGCAATACCCTCGCCATTTGAGAAAAAAAGCTGGAGCAGAAACCATACGGAAAGGAGAAGGATGGCGGGAAGCTCGACAATTTTTATGAATATGATAATGAACAATACGGTTCTTATTTTTGCATAAGGGAAAAGAAGAAGATAAGCACCGAGTACACCTGATACGGCGCCGCTGGCGCCAATCATTGGAATATTCGAAGACGGATCATACAAAAACTGGAAAATTGCTGCAACAATGCCGGAAAGAAGATAAAACAGAATAAATTTCTTATGACCGATAGCGTCTTCTACGTTGTTGCCAAAAATCCAGAGATAAAGCATATTTCCTGCTAAATGAAAAATTCCACCATGAAGAAACATGGATGTAAAAATTGTTAAAATATTGTATGGCAGCAATTCATGACGACTTTCAATTGCCATTGATAATTCCTGGGGCACCAGGCCGTAATATTTGTATATTGCATGACTATCCATACCCGCGAATGTGAACTTCTGCCACAAAAAAATTAATACATTTACAAAGATAACGCTTATTGTTATAATGGGAAAGGACCGGGCCGGTATGTTATCTTTTATGGGGATCATCGACGTATTACTTACCACGTGTTGTACGCCAAGTCAAAAATATAGATACAAGAGACGGAGATATGTATGCCAGAACTGAGGAAAGACCCTATTATAAACAGATGGGTCATTATTTCAACCGAAAGGGGTAAAAGACCTGTTTTTTTCGGTGAGGAAACGCCGCCCCAAAAGGCAGGCATGTGTCCTCTGTGCCCTGGCAACGAGAATATGACGCCCCCCGAGGTATATGCAGTCAGAGCTGATAACGCACCACCCAACAGTCCTAACTGGACATTAAGGGTTGTCCCGAATAAATTTCCCGTCCTCAGGATTGAAGGGAATCTAAACAAGGAAGGTATCGGGCTTTATGACAGGATGAACGGCGTCGGGGCCCACGAGATTATCGTAGAAACGCCAATCCATGGACAAACTTTGTCGGGCATGGACGTACAGGGCATACAGAATGTATTTGTTGCATACAGGGAGAGGGTCCTTGATCTGGCAAACGACAAACGATTCAGATATGTAATGGTTTTCAAAAATCATGGTTCTTTAGCAGGCGCTTCACTTGACCATTCACACTCGCAATTGATAGCCCTTCCAATTGTTCCACGAAGGGTTTCGGAAGAGATAAATGGCGGACTGGCCTATTATAAATATAAGGACAGGTGTGTATTCTGCGACATAATTGCACAAGAAAAAGAGGACAATGTACGGGTTATCATTGAAAATGAAAGTTTTATCGCGCTCTCGCCTTACGCATCCCGCTTCCCTTTTGAGGTGTGGATTTTGCCAAAGAAGCACGAGCCGTACTTTGCCTTTCAGGAGAGATTGGACAAATATTATGATATTTCCGAGATGCTTTTAATTATTTTAAAAAAATACGATAAGGTTCTTAATTCACCTCCTTATAATTTTATGATCCACACAACGCCGTTTGGAAACGGTGATATGCAGCATTATCATTGGCATATGGAAATTATACCAAGATTGACAAAGATGGCCGGATTTGAATGGGGGACAGGTTTTTATATAAACCCCACACCACCCGAAGAGGCTACTGATTACCTTAAAGAAACCAATATTTAGGGGGTTACAATGAATATTTTGATAGCGTCTCCAGAGATCTTTCCTTTCATAAAAACAGGTGGTCTTGCTGATGTCACCGGTGCGCTTCCTAAAACCTTAAAAAAAATGGGTGTAGATGTAAGGGTCATCCTGCCGAAGCATAAGAACATCGAAGAGCAGGGGTTTCCCATGAGATACAAGAACTATAAGATCTCCTGTCCCATATCACAGGGGTTTGTGGATGCCGAGGTTGTAGAAAGTGAATATGATGGCATAACCGCTTACCTTGTAGAAAAGGACGAATATTACTACAGAGATTATCTGTACAGCACTCCCGATGGCGACTACCTCGACAATGCAGAGAGATTTATCTTTTTTGCAAAAAGCATTTTAGAGGCCATTAAGGTGACGGGGTTTATCCCTGATGTTCTCCACTGTAATGACTGGGAGACAGCCCTGGCGCCCGTGTTTTTAAAAACAACCTGCAAGGATGATCCTGTTTTAAAAGATATTGCAACATTATTGACTATCCACAATCTCGGGTATCAGGGTATTTTCTGGCAGTACGATCTGCACCTTTTGAATATCGGATGGGAATATTTTACTCCGGATTACCTTGAGTATTTTGGAAAAATTAATTTTTTAAAAGGCGGGATAGTTTTTTCAGACATAATCAACACGGTAAGTAAACAATATAGCAAAGAAATTCAGACTGAAGAATTTGGAGATGGTCTCGATGGCATCCTGAGGACAAGGAAGGAAGACCTGTTTGGTATTATCAACGGAATTGACTATGAAGATTGGAACCCGGAAAAAGATCCTTATATACCGGCACATTACAACACCGGCGATACTAAAAGCAAGAAATTATGCAAAAAAGCGCTCCAGGAGGCTTTCGGTTTGCCTGCCGCTGAAAATATCCCTCTTATTGCAACCATATCGAGGCTTGCCGATCAAAAAGGCTTTGATCTTATCGCTTCTTCACTTGAAGAAATGTTGTTTTGTGGAACCCAATATATTGTGTTGGGAACAGGCGAGAGGAGATACCACGACATGTTCACGGAATTATCAAAAAAGTTTCCGCGCTCATTCGGGATCAAGATTGCCTATGATAATAAGCTTGCCCATCTTATTGAAGCTGGTGCAGATATGTTTCTTATGCCTTCAAAGTATGAACCGTGCGGTCTGAATCAGTTGTATAGCTTGAAATACGGGACTGTGCCAATCGTGAGAGGAGTCGGCGGCCTTGAGGACACGATAATAGACTACACAAAAGAGCCTGACAAGGGTACAGGTTTCAAATTCTATGAATACTCCGAAGTCGAAATGCTCGACGCAATTAAAAGGGCGCTGAATACATACAATAATCACGATGTCTGGCGATCTCTTGTCAAAAGGTGCATGGATGAAGATTTTTCATGGCAAAGGTCATCAAAAGAGTATTTAGAATTATATAAAAAAGCCATTGAAAAGCATGAATCCCATTGATCTTCTTGGCAATATTATAGAAGTATCGCATTCAAACCTCGAAATATCATCAAGGATTAACGCGGTTTTAAACATAATGTCTCAGAATATGAATTTCGATGAGGTGATTGTTTTTACCTCTGATCAGGACAAACGGCTTACCTGTAAGTTTAAAAACCAAAAAGGTACGCTTTATAAAACCCTGGACAGATATAGATGTCATATCGGCGAAGGCGTTATCGGGAGCGTGGCTCAGAAAAGGGCACCTCAGTATTATACTGACAAAGACATACCGCCAAGATTCGGCTGCCTTTTTTATCCTGAAATAGACAACTTAGTGAAAAAACACAAGATTTTTGCATTCCTTCCCTTATCAGACGACAGCTATATATATGGTGTTTTAGTGCTGTGCTCTTCCGGCAGACATTTTTTGACAGATGCAGAAAAGATTCTTCTTTCCATAATCTCACGTGAAATAGGTGGCGTGTTAAGGGTAAACGACCTGCTCCTTTCCTCAAAAAAGAGAATTAGCGAGCTTGCAACCCTTTCAGAGCTTGGCAAGGCGCTAACCTCGAACGTGGAGCCGCAGGTAATTTTAAAAGACATCGGGTTGATTATTGCAAAGGCGCTTAATGCGCTATTTGTAACAATAAAATTAGACCACGCTTCCTTAAGGGTTGAATCTCAAAGATATACGTATGGAACCCTGGACCCTTCAATCGAAAATTACGTAAACGAATTGGAACAGGAAGCTTTGCAACATAAAAAGACAGTATCATCGCGGAATCGTATTCAGAGGGAAGATGAAATTTCTTCAAAATACTCCCTGTACGCAACACCCATAATGTCGAAAAACAGGATTCTCGGAACAATAACAATATGCGGAGGGAAATCACAGAGAGATTTTTCCTTTGAAGAGAACAGCAACTACCTATTGAATACATTTGCAAACTACATTACTAACGGACTTGAAAATACATTATTAAACACAAAGCTGAAAGATGTTGTAAAAGATTTAAATAATGCTCAAAAAAGAATAATAGAGCAGGAAAAATTCAAAAGCCTTGGGGAAATGACAGCAAATATAGCACATGAAATTAAAAACCCTCTTGTAGTTATTGGCGGCTTCACAAAGAGGCTTGCGAAGAAGATGCATATGAACCAGACCGAAAGCAGGTACATAGACATTATTACCAATGAGGTTTCAAGGCTTGAGTCTATCCTTAACGATGTATTGAATTACGTAAAAGATACGCCGGTACCGGACGAAATGTGTAATATAAACGATTGCGTCAACGAAGTTCTTTACCTTTTTTCATCCGACACAACATGGGAGCATATGCGTATAGTCAAAACATATGATGATGACTTGCCGCCCGTACTCTGTGATGTGCAGCAGATAAAGCAGGTTTTTATCAATATTATTATTAACGCTCATGAAGCTATGAACGGCGAAGGTACAATTACAATTAAAACGGAAAAAACAATGATGGACAGCAAACAATTTGTAGTTGTTTCCATAGAGGATACCGGCGGAGGGATAAACCCTTCTGCTATAAACAATATATTCAATCCTTTCTTTACAACCAAAGAGAGTGGAACAGGCTTGGGGCTTGCTATATCGAATAAAATAATTCTTAATTACGACGGAAAAATAGAAATTGAAAATGTAGTGGGGAAGGGAGTAACATTCTTTGTTTATCTTCCTGTAAAAAAACATACAAACGGGGAGGAGTTTTTATGAAAAATATAAAAATATTGGTAGTTGATGATGAGGAAAATATTCGGTTCCTTTTCAGGGAAGAGCTTGAAGAAGAAGGTTATCAGGTGGAATTGGCTTCCAATGGTTTTGAGGCTATCGATAAGGCAAGGAACTCCAAATTCGATGTTATCGTTATGGATATCAAAATGCCGGGCATGGATGGCATACAGGCGTTAAACGAGATAAAAAACATGGTTAAAGACCAGCCGGTTATCCTGTGTTCTGCCTATGGAGAGTTCAAACAGGATTTTTCGAGCTGGATTTCAGATGCATATGTAGTTAAATCGGCAGATACCAGCGAGTTGAAACAAACGATAAAGAACATATTGAAAATTTAATTAACGCCACATGATGCATGATATATTTTAAATATCGCCAGGGACTTCGACTTGTTTTTTCTCCTACCCGTCGGCATTCCCCGTTTTTTAAACCGCTGATGTCCAAAGCAGACTGAAGTTACCGAAAATCCTTGATATTAATTAATGCATGCAATAATATAACTGCTGTGGGGGTGTAGCTCAGAGGGAGAGCATCTCGTTCGCAACGAGAGGGTCGTGGGTTCGAATCCCATCACCTCCACCATTAAATAAAGCTAATGTGGCGGCCCGTTAATTAGTTTGACTTTGTTCCCGAATATAACTTATAATCATTGAAATGTATAAAATTTTTCTGCTTTTATTGATATTCATATTTGCCTCATGCAGCTATTTGCCTTTTACAAAAAAGAAGGATGATTCTACTGTCCCCAAAGACACTGCCGCTAAAACAACCTCAAAAACGGATAAAAAGGTCGAAAAAATCGAAAAAATAGAGGAAAAAGACCCTAAGCCGGGCGATATAAAAGTGATTGACGGTGTGCAATACATTTATACAAGCAACAGAAAGTTTATGCTCAACACTTATGAGCCGGAGTATGTATGGGTAAGGAAGGATCAATTTACCCCTCGTATGGGTGAGGCGTTGCTGTCGGGAGGCACCGAATCGAAAAAAGAAAGAGAAGAGATGGAAAAACGGATTGCCAAACTCGAGGAAGATCTTAAAAAGAAAGGGATTGCGCCATACATGGTTTATCCGCAACAGATGGGGGCCATGCCTTCCGGTATGGGTTTTATGCCGTCGTTCCCCTTAATCGCTTTCAACTACCCGTCACCTAAAATGAAAAGAAGGGTTATTGTAATGCCCTTTATCGACCAATCAAATTATAAAGAAGAAGGTCTTGGTGAATTAGCCACAAAAAGACTTATATCAAGGCTTGAAAATACAAATGCAATAATTTGTGTTGATCCTAATAATTTACAGATACAGGGTGTGCTTACGGATTCACCTAATCTGAAAATATTAAATGAGGTTTATGGCATTCAGGCTGTTATCAAGGGAGCGCTTTCTGATGTGTACACGAGTTCATCAAAGATACAGGGTAAAGAAGAAAGGGAAACCTCATTTGCAATGTCTAAAATATCACTTGAAATTTATAATACCGATACAAACACTAAACTGAAGCAGTTTTCAGGTAGAAACCCAATCTCCCTTACAAGGGAAAAGGGCGATATGAGCTCGGAAAAATCGAAAATTAAAGCCATTGACCTGTCTATCGAGATTATTGCTGAAGATCTTCTTAAGGCAATACTGACATTGGATTGGCACGGACGAATTGCATCCATAGAAAACGATAAGGTTTACATAAACGCAGGCCGTTTGTCGGGTCTGGAGAAAGGCAGCATACTCGAAGTGTACTCTATCGGCGAACAGGTAATTGACGCCAAAACAAATATACCTCTCGGCATGATCAAAGGCAATTTCAAGGGTGAGCTTGAGGTGGCCGAGCTGTTTGGAGTAGATGCAAGCTGGGCAAAAATCAAAAAAGGCGGAAATTTTTCATCCGCCGATCTGGTCTACTTTCAGAAGTAATTTCTCAGCGATTAACTGTAATACCAACTCGCCGTCAATTGCTGAACGAATTACATGATAGCGGGAGCACACATCCTTTCGCACTTCCGCACTACTCTCCCGACCGTTGCAGGGCTTGCATCGCTTGATGTGCAAGGGCGGAGGCTACCCGAAGATGCTCAATGCCTGCACATCATCCCACAATGCGGGGACGCTCCGCTTCGCCGCACAATGGTTCCCCGGTCGTTCCGTGAGCTGTGCTCAGGGAAGGTGCTCCCGTTTTAATTTATTGAATGACGGCGAATTGGTATAAGCAATCACAAAAAATTGTTATTTGACGAGCTTAAGCGCGGCCTTGAATTCTTCGGACCCCGCCTTTTGCAGGATTTCATAGATAAACATCTCGGTAGATGAAATAATAGCACCGGCATGCTTCATCCTTTCAATGGCAACATTACAATTATCAGGTGTTCGTGATGAAACGGCATCGTGAATTATATGTATGTTATAATCAGGCAATGCATACAACGCAGTTTGAGCCACACAGATGTGGGCTTCAACCCCGGCTATTACCAAAGTTTTTCTTCCTGTTTTTTTAATTTCTTCTGAAAATTCATTGCAGAAGAAACAATTAAAATGGACTTTGCTTATCGCCTGAACATGGGGAAGTTCTTTTTTTACCTCGGGGAGGGTAAGGCCAAGCCTCGCTTGTTCCGTCAATATAACGGGTATTCCGGTAATGCGGGCAAAACACGAAAGTCTGATCGCGTTTTCGATAACCCTTTCCTTATCTGAAATGACCGGGATTAATTTTTCCTGAATATCAATTATTAAAAGCACGCAATTGTCGCGTTTAATCAAGCCCTGCATTTCACGTGAAACATCAGGCATAACCATCCTCCAGGGGTACAATAAGATTTTGCCAAAATCTTTTCAAATACCATATGCAACAAGGATAAAACCTGATCCGCCTGTCGCTTGGCCCCGGCAGACAGGCAAAAGCAGATCGGTACACATACTTCCGATGTATTTCATCTGTCTTTATCAGCATTTATCCTTGTTGCCAAAAAGGCTTTCCGTGTCTTTTTTTGACATTACCCGAATTAATTATTTTTTCAGCTTCTCGACCAGCAGAGCAACCCGCCTGCCCGATTTTCGGGCGTTTTCTACAGTTTTTTCATCGGGCTTGCCGGCGCATGAAACACCATAGTGACCTGTCGCGTCTAAAGGATCCCCAACTATGATCATGCCATATATGAGGAATGCCTGGATTATGGCCATCATGGTCGTTTCCTTGCCGCCCGATTGGTCTCCCGATGTTGCAAATGCAGCGCCTACCTTATCACCCATTTGTTTACGGATAACCACAAATTTATCAAAGACTTCTTTTAGTTCAGCCGCCATTCCGCCGAAATATACAGGAGAGCCCGCTATAATGCCGTCTGAAGACAGAAAATCATCTTTTGTTACATCTGCTGTTGATTTGAGAAGGCAGCTAACCCCGGGAACTTCCCTAACCCCGTTTGCTAACTCTTCAGCCAATTTTTTCGTATTCCCTGACCGCGAATAATACATTACAAGCACTTGCATGGTTTATGTCCCTCCTCGGATTTTTCTTTAAATCTTTTTGATGATATAACGAGGATGCCTTCCCCGTAAGCATCGTCTCAGGATAAATCAAAAGCTGAAACGAGCGTTATCCTTGTTGTGCTGCCATCCCAATAATACCGCTCAGAGTGTTGGTCGAACCCTGTTCCTTCTCCGAATTTCTCAATAACTGCATCCTTCAAGGCAACATAATTGAAAAGGTTTTCAACCTTCATCGTAACAAAGGAAAACTTGCCATCAATAAATCCGTATTCACTGCTTTTCAGGATTGCATTCCCCAGCCTGAACGCATCGCCTTCTTTCGTGTAAATCACCAAACTGCTATCACTTGGGTCGGTTTTCACATACTTCATGTTTTTTAATGTTGAAATGCCTGTCCCCCATTGTATGCCATCATAACCATCCGGCTCATTATTGAATGCAAGCAGGCCGCAGGGTAATAAAATCAGCATAATCGTTAAAAGAATTAATGATTTCGAATAGTTCATAGCGATCAGGGTCTTCCGCATACCTTTTGCCTTTAGATATCTTTCTCTACCACACATATTTCCGGCAGGTTTCTGTAATGTTCGGCATAGTCAATGCCATACCCCACAACAAAGTCATCATCGATGGTAAGTCCAACATAATCCCCCTCTATTTCCACTTTTCTCTGTGCCCTCTTGTCGAGAAGGGTGCATATTTTGAGCGATTTCGGACGCCTTTTGAGGAGCATCTCCTTTACGATTTTTAAAGTAAGTCCGGAGTCAATTATGTCTTCGACAATTATAACGTTTTTCCCTTCAATACTTTCCTCGAGGTCTTTTGTGACCGTTACCTCTCCCTTGGATTTCATGGCAGTTCCATAAGACGAAACTCTCATGAAGTCAATCTGTGAAGGGTTTTTGATACATCTTATCAGGTCCGATAAAAACATAAAAGAGCCTTTGAGGAGGCAAACAAATAAAATTTCCTCATCATCAAAATCATCCTCAATGGAAGATGCAAGCCTTTTTACGACACTGTCTATCTCATCCCTGGTAAATAACGGCTTCAGCATATCCAAATTCTCCTATAGTGCAGATTCCATAATGATTATTTCCGGTTTCACCGGAAGGCCTGTCTTGTTAATTTCAATTTCAGAAGTCCTTGTCTTCTTTACTCCAGGTTTGTTCGCGGTAAATGCATCCACTTTTGCGATCGGGAAATCACATTTTTCTGTTTTAAAATGCATAGGTATAATAACGGCGGGCTTTATATCGTTCATAACCTTTGCGGCTTCGTTTGCATCGATAGTATAAAAACCGCCTACGGGCAACAACAACACATCAACCTTTCCTATTTGATTAATTGTACCTTTTTCCAGCTCGTGTCCGAGATCACCCATGTGTGCCAAGTTCAGCCCGTCTGCCTCGATGACAAAAACCAGGTTGTCCCCTCTTTCTTTACCTTTTGATGAGTCATGATATGTAGGGATGGCCTTTATTTTTATATCTTTCACATTATGGGAGCCCGGTTTCTTAATCTGTATGAACTTACCCGTTATGTCCCCCGTGTAGTTGTGGTCATCATGGTCGTGGCTTGTAAGCACAATGTCTGCCTCATCAGTGATTTTACCATAAGAAAGAGCTCCGCCGAATGCCCCGGATTTGTAAGGATCGATAATAATACGGACACCATTATCCGTCGTAATTTTAAATGCCGCATGGCCGTACCATTTAATTTTCATACCGCACCTCCATTTTTGCGTAACTTATTTGATGATACAATGTGGTTTTGCCGGGTGTCAAGAAGTTATATAAGCCCTTTTTCCTTTAAACTGCAGTAGCTTTCCCTCTCAGGTTTGCCATGTTCGGTAATTGCACTCTTTACGGAATGTTTTCCAATGATAATATGGTCAAGCACCTCAATGCCGATTATTTTACCGGCCTCTATGAGGCGGCGGGTAATTTTCAGATCTTCCTCTGAAGGCTCGGGATCGCCGGAAGGGTGATTATGGACAATAACCACCGATGAAGCGGCGTGGGCGATTGCTTTATTAAAAACCTCCCTCGGATGCACAAGGCTGGCGTTAAGAGTGCCGACAGAGATGTTTTCAATGCGAACAATCTTATTTCTTGTGTTAAGTATCATGAGCATGAAATGTTCCTTTTTCATATCTTGTATGCTTGCGCGGATCACCTTAACCGCTGTTTGCGGGTTCTTTATATCATAGCTTTCATAACCGTACCCGGGTTCCAGTTCCTTCCTTTTCCCGAGCTCAAAACATGCCTTTAACTGCACTGCCTTGGCAAGCCCTACCCCCTTGACTCCGGAGAGTTCCTCAATCGTTGCCTCACTTATTCCCCTGATACTGCCGAACTTTGTCATGAGCTCTTGCGCTATGGTCATGACCGATTTCCCGGCAACCCCACGCCCTACAATCAGCGCCAGAAGCTCTTGTGCGGACAACGCGTCCGCACCGAATCTTTGCAGCCTTTCCCGCGGTCTTTCCTGCTTCGGCAGGTCACTGACAGTAAAAGATGATTCTTTGCTCATCTTGACACCTTACTGAACACTATTTCGTCAACAGCAGGCTCAAGCGGTATTGTAAGTTTGTCTATTTCGCCATTTTTGCCCATAAGAAAGGTCACCTTGAAATCCATACCGCCCACAGGGTTGTTGTTCAACGTTTCAAAGGTATCATACTGATAGTGCTTAAGAAGAGAAGTTGCTTCTTCTATGTTTCTTAAAGAAAATTTAAGGCTATTATCCTTTAGCTCTATTGTTATAACACCGAAAGCGGGGTGCTCATATCTTCCGATGTAGTCAGCCGGGACGCGTGAAGGCTTCGTATCTTTTTTCCGGCTTTTTTCTTCTTCCGCCTTCTTTTCTTTTAAGCCTGCCAATGCAGACGGAAACTCATCAAGGAATCTCCTGCTCCAGGCAATCTCCGCAAGACCCAGAATACGATCGTATGTGCTGAAAGCAACCGAGGCCATGAACTCATAGTTGGAAGCCCTGTTGGTAAGGATCACAAGGCCGGCCTTTTTTGCCGGCAGAAAACCGACGTGGGCGGTGAAACCTTCGATCATACCGTCATGGCTTACAAGATAATGTCCCCGGTAAGGAGTTATCATCCATGCCATACCGTAACTGCCGGGCAGTATCTCATCGTATTTCAACGGACCCCCGGTAAGCATTTGAGGGAGGAAGAGCTGAAAAATGACATCTTTCGAAATTATTTGTTTTTCACCGACCCTGCCTCCATTCAGGTGGAACATCACCCACTTTGCCATGTCGTCGAGATTGGAATTGATAGAACCTGCAGGTCCGTAAACCCCTAAATTTTCAAAAGGCAGCTCCTTCAGCGGCACAGCGTAAAGCTCTGCCTGGCTCTCAGGGAACTTCTTCAGTACACCCATATCCATCTTGTAAGGAAGGGCAAAATCGGGCGATTTTTTGGAGTCTTCGGGTGAAAGATTAGAGTTATCCATTCCGAGCGGCTTGAATATTCTTTTACTTGCAAATTCCTCCCATGGCATTCCGGCAATTTTATCCACTATTGCGCCGGCAACTGCATAATGGAAATTGTTATATTGAAAACGCTCCCTTATACCTGTATTGGGCTTCAGATATTTGAGCCTGGCAATAGCTGCTTCCCTTGTCGTATCGTTAGGGTCGATGGCGGCGTCATACCTGGGAATGCCGGTTCTGTGGGATAATACATCTTTTACGGTAATGTATTCTGTTGCATAAGCATCGTAGAGCTTGAATGCAGGATAGTATTCTCTGACGGGTTTATCGAAATCAACCTTCTTTTCGTCGACAAGCATTCCTATGGAAAGGGAAGTAAATGCCTTGCTGCAGGAGCCTATGCCGAAAAGAGTTTTTGGCGTGACAGGCAGCTTATTTCTCATATCTCTGTAACCAAGTCCTTCTGCAAAAACGATCTTTCCATCCTGTATGACAAGGATGGCGGCGCCCGGCACATTCCACATTTTCATCTCGCCGTTGACGAACTTCCGGTAATCTGCGGCATCAAAAGCGCTGTGTACTGTCGCTGCGGAAAGAAACAGAATTATTATTATATATAATATGGCTATCAGTCGTGTCGGGCATTTCATGTGAACTCCTTATGAAAGGATTTAATGCTTAACTATAAAAAAAACGCTGAAAAATGTCTACATTGATTTTCCTGAACCTATCCGCTTTTCACTGAGTTGAAAACATGTTAATATTTTATAAAGGAGAAAGAAATGAAGCCAAAAGAAGTTACCGGAGACATATATCTCATAGGCGATTCGGACATAAGCGATTCACGGGATTGTTCCGTTTATCTTTTGAATCTTGGGGAATTGGTGCTTATTGATGCCGGTGCAGGGCCAAGCGTAGACAAGCTGATTCGGAATATCGAAAAACTTGGACTTGACCCTGCAAGGATATCCACTGTGATTCTAACGCACTGCCACATAGATCATGTTGGCGGAGCTCGCGAATTTAAAAGACGGTTCGGCTCACGTATTGTCATGCACGAACTTGATGCCGCAGCGGTTGAAAAGGGAGACAACAAGATGACCGCAGCTAACTGGTATGGCATTGATTTAGACCCTTTGCCGGTTGATGTGAAACTAACAAGCGATGAAGAGAAACTAACGGTCGGCGGCCAGGAAATTGTCTGCCTCCATACCCCGGGGCACAGCCCGGGATCGATCTCGGTTTATCTTGACAGGGGTGGGCAGAGAATCCTTTTCGGCCAGGACATACATGGTCCTTTCCTTGCGGAATTCGGCGCTAATATGGCTGACTGGCAAAAATCCATGTTAAAACTCCTTGCCCTGAAGGCGGATATCCTCTGCGAAGGACACTTCGGCTTTTATCAAACAAACGAAAAGGTAACAGAGTATATTGAGCGTTATCTCGAGGAATACGGGGATTAAGAAGTGTTCATAATTCGGGGCCCATACGGTGCTCCTGCCAAACCACGGCCTGCCCGGTGTTAAGCCGGTTACCGCCGGCATTATTGCTCTATTGCATAACCGGTTGATTTTTATTGGTACCCCTGTTATTACTTGACGAAAGTAAGTTTTTATAAAAACATATAGATATCGCAACGGTATGATATAGTGAGGTATCGACTCATGTCAAAAGTAATGATCCATCCTGCCGTATATGAGAATGTCCGTAAGGCCGTTGACAGGGCTTTCGAACTATTTACCCTGAAATTAAGAGGGAAGAAGGTATTTATAAAGCCCAACGTGCTTCGTGCTTCGGAAGCGGAAGAAGGCATTGTTACCCATCCCGCAATACTTCGTGCCGTTGTGGAAAAGGTAGAATCAATGAAGCCTGCATCCATCGTTGTGGGGGACAACCCCGGCATTTTCAGCTATGGGGCAAATGAGGAAAGTTTTAAAAAAACAGGCCTCATGGAAGCAGCTAAAGGCCATTATCAAAACATCGGGAACGATTCGCTGCAGGTTGATTTTAATCCTGATTTCATACCTGCCGTGAGTCTCTCCCGGATTGTGCCGGATGCTGATATTATCATCAGCCTGCCGAAATTCAAAACCCATGGCCTTACCGTTATGACCGGAGCTATCAAAAACAGTTACGGTTTTTTGCCTGGAGCCCAGAAAGCCAGATTACATAAAGCTGCGGGCAGCCCGGAACGCTTCCATGAAATGATAGTTGATGTATTCCGCCTCAGGATACCCGATCTCTTTATAGTGGATGCCGTGGTCGGGATGGAAGGTAATGGTCCGGCATCCCCGGATCTCAGAAACATAGGCCTGATCCTGGCCTCTGACAATGCCGTAGCCCTGGATGCCGTTATAGCGAGGATGATGGGATGTGACCCCGGTAAACTCCGATTCCTTCAGAAGGCAAAAGAAGCGGGCTTGGGGGATTACGAGAGCAGTACGATTGAAATTATCGGGGTGTTGAAACAACTGCCCGATTTCAAGCTTCCCCCTTTAGGCGGGGAGGTGATTTATCACAATGAAGCCATGCAGGCAATGCTTCACAGCCGGACAATTCTACGACCTCAGGCCAATCCCGACTTGTGCACAGGGTGCGGTTCCTGCATTGACCAATGCCCTGTATCGGCCCTGTCCATGAGCAATAACCTCCCGCAGGTGGAGGCCGACACATGCATCACTTGTTTTTGCTGCCAGGAAATCTGTCCGGAGAAGGCTATCAGCCTGAAGTAGTTGTTTTGAGTTTATAAGATTCTATTCCTGTTCTGCTTCCAGAAATGTAAGAAGGCAACGGCTGAATGTTTCAGGGTATTGATACATGTTGGAGTGGCCTCCCGGCAGCCTGATCACCCAGGAACCACGAACCCGTGATGCCATGAGCAACGAGTTGACCGGAGGAATGATCACATCCTCCGTGCCCGTAATGAAAAGCGTAGGGCGTGTGATCCTATCGAGCCTGCCGCACGTCCCCGGCCATGCATTAATCGCCTGGCCCTGTTTCTCAATAGTTATCAGCGAGGGCGGCTCTTTTGGCCCGGGAAGATTCTTTAAAAACTCAGGGTGGCTATCGAGCCATTTTGTTGGGAAAAGTATGTTGACGAGCCGCTTCCCCCTTTCTTCCTCTGTGCCCGAAAGGTCCATCAGCGCGGACGCGACTTCGGGGCTTGCCTGCACCACCTCTTTGCCTTTCCAGCCGCAATTGCCGGCATAGAGGATCAATTTGCCCACCCTTTCCGGGTATTTCAAGGCAATCTCGGTTGCAATGAAGGCGCCCATTGACCAACCGAGGATATGGGCTTTCCCGATCTTCAAGGCATCCATAAAACCGATCGTATCCTCTGCAAAAAGTCCGATAGTAAAAGGCTTATTTGAGGCAGTGGTTTTGCCGATACCACGATTGTCAAACATAACGACCTTGTAACGTGATGAAAGCTCCCTGAGCATGACCGGATCCCACAAATCCATAGTGGCGCCGTAACCCGTAATGAGCAATAGCGGATGCCCTTCTCCCATCACCCGGTAGCTCATATCGATGTCGCCAACCCGAACCGACCGTGTTGCTATTGACCCGGCATCGGTCATTGCCGGCGCCGCAGCACCGGAACTCTGTGCCCATGAAACATGGGTTGAAAACAGAAGGGTACACCAGATGACAAAGAATATAAAAACGGGTTTGATGAGGGGTGTTTTTTTAAACATTTTTATATTTATTCTTTGGGGGAATCAAGGTCGTATTTCAGGCGGTTGCTTGTCTGTGTCAACAAGCCTGCGATAAACATTTCTTCAATTATCAGATCAATTTCGTTTGCGCTTACCTTGTCTCTAAACAATGATTCAACATGTTTCTTTAATGTCCCCCCGGTTCTTGGACGTTTCTGGTTATCGATTTTTTTCAGATTTGAAACCACAATACTTGTAAACCTTGAGGTAGGGAGCTGTTTCTTGCTGTCGGCCAACTCGGCAAGGTTTGAAATTCGTTTTATGGGTATGCCCGAATCGTTTATGTATTTCATTAAGGAGTCATACCCGCTATCCATAGAAAGTATAATAAGTTCAATGTCTTTTTTTAACTTTTCACACAATCGCCCCAATTCAAAGGCAATGTGAAAATCAAGGTTGTTTTTGCCGTCACCGGCAATTTTGAGCCATCTGACCCGTTCGCCGAGGGCTTGAGTCTTTTCCACGACAGGAAAGGGTATTTTGTTCTGGGATTTACCGACGAAGATTACAATCTCCGTATCTGTAAGGTCGATAAGTTCAAAATCAAGTTTTTGTACGTTTTCAAAGTCAATTAAAAGTATTCGTTTCATTCAAAGTGCCTCTCATGTTTCAGGATAACCATTTTACAAAAATTTAACAAGCTAAATCCCGGCCTTGGGTTTTTTCTTCGTCCCTTCAAAGATTTTAACCTTACCATACTTACCGTCAAAGCCGGGCACGATATGAACATTCCCGGAACGCATGCGTGATACGGCCTCTCTGATAAGGGGTGCGCCTGCACATTCGATATCACCGGGCGGAATATTCAGGAGGATTTTGAATTCATTACCAAGTGTATGGAGGAGATTCCGATATGCCTTATCGACCGTCTTGCTGCCTGCACCTACACCAAGGGTTTCTGCGAGGATTTCAGTTAACGGTATTGTGGGATAAAAACCCGGCGCGCCGTCCGGTTTAAAACCCTCTTCCCTGTCCGCAAGCATATTAACCCTGTGCATAACGCCTACGGTAACCTTTTTACCGCAAACAGGACAGATATAATTATGCCTTACGGTATCCGCCGGGGAGAGGTTGACGCCGCAAACCCGGTGTCCGTCATAGTGGTATTTCCCTTCTTCCGGAAAAAACTCTATGGTGCCGGAAAAACCATTTCTTGTTTCAATGGCATTTATTATAGCTTTATAGGATAACTCCGTATCGAAGATGTTTGCCTCTCTCCCCATTTTTGAGGGTGAATGTGCATCAGAGTTTGAAATTAATGTTATCCGGTCCAGCGCTGAAAGTCTCCGGTTCATGGGAGGGTCTGAGGAAAGCCCTGTTTCAATGGCTGAAACATGGGGGGTGAGCTCTTCATAACACTCTTCGAGTGAGTCGAAGCCTGATGAAGCACCGAATATCGAAAAATGCGGAGTCCAGGCGTGAGCAGGTATGAGCATACCGTCAGGGCATAAGTCCATGACAATTTTCAGAAGCGTTTTAACGTCGAGACCGAGTATGGGTCTTCCGTCGGACTTAATGTTTCCTATTTTTGAAAGTGCCGCCTGGATCTTTGCAACATCGGCAAAATCCGGAACTAAAACAATAGAATGTATCTTTCGCGTTCTTCCGTTTTTGCTGTAAATGCAACTGATTTCCGAGGAAAGCATGAAAGAGACATCGGCCCTGCATGAATCGGGGACATTGTTTGACGCGTATTTTTCTTTCAATCTGAATAAACCGTTGCCGCTTGGCTCAAGCTTTTCTCTAAGCTCCTGAAACCATGCAGGATGGGTAAAATCGCCTGTGCCCACGACCGTTATGCCTTTTATCTGCGCCCACTTCCATAACGCCTCAGGGGCCATGTCCACGCTTGTGGCCCGTGAATATTTTGAATGGACATGGAGGTCTGCAATAAAGCGCATGGCTATTATAATAGCACAGGCCGGTACAATTATGGTAAGGTTTACGGAAGACAAGGGGGAACACAGCTCATAACCAAGGGGTTTTTAAGGGGAAATGCACGGTTTGAAAAAGACTGCATATGGAAAATATTGCCTTTACTCGCCGGACAGGCTTATTGACCCATCTGCCCTGGTAGATGCATTTTTAAAGGCAGACATACTGGAAGGTAGAGGTAGAGGCTCCATAAAAATCCTGACAATAGACGGAAAAAGCATAGCGTGTAGAAAATACCTGCACGGCGGCCTATTCAGGGGGATCACAAAGGATTATTTTTTTTCTGCGAAAAGGGCCATAAAGGAACTGGAGATTATTGATTATTTGAAAAATGCCGGGTTTCCTGTTGTTGAGCCCTATGGTGTAATAATTGAAGCAAACGCTGTAATGAAAAACCCTTATCTTCTTACGGTGTTTGAGAAAGATGCGATAAACCTGTTGGATTTTTTTTCAAAAGCTGAGCCGGGGATGAGGCAAAAGACAATCAAGGAGCTTGCCGTCCATATGTATGATCTTGAAAGGCTCGGGGTTTATCACCCTGACCTGCATCTTAATAATATTCTGATTACGAAGAACAACGGTATGAAGTTCCTCGATTTTGATAAAGCTTACAGGAAATCGATAACAAAAGAAGATATGGAGCGCATGTTCTGGCGGCTCAACAGACACGCAGAAAAGATGGCAAAAAAAGGCTATGTTAATGTGCACGCTAAAGAAAAGATACTTTTTTTACGAAGCTATGAGAGGCTTTCCGGATATGATATGCTGCCCGGGATGGAGAAGCGCATAAAGTTTCAGGGACAGTTCGACAGGATGGGCTGGTTTTTGGACTCGTTCCTGTATAAAAACAACAGTAAATAGCTCGATGGCAGGCACACCTGGAATTTACAGCTTGCAATTCACGGTTTATCCCGGATTTTCCATTCGGATGAGCGCTTGTGTCGGGCTATTCCCCGCAAACATACCCTTAAATACAGGATTATGGATTATTTTTTTAATCCTTAATCCCAAGCTTCATTGCCACGACGGTTTGTTTAAGGACATCCCGACACCGTTTTTAATGACGTATCCGGGTTTATATTTTTTGACTGTCGACTTTTGACTGCCTTTGACTATCGACTATCCTTACGTTTCCTCCCCCACCGTCTGTGTACCCAGAACCATTCTTCGGGATGCTTGAGTATGATGGTTTCGAGGAATGCATTGATTTTCCTTGTATTTTTATGGATCAGTTCTTCGATATTTCCTTTCCTCTCCATTTCTATCTGTTCACCGCAAACAAGCGTGTATCTTAAAAATCCTTTGCGAACCAGATAAAAGGGGACCACGGGTGCACCGGTTTTCATGCTTATCATCACAATCCCCTTTGATGTAGGCACCTTTTCTCCAAAAAGCTCAACGAACACCCCTCTTGATCTTTTTTCTCTCTGATCGGCAAGTATGGCTATTATATTATCTTCTTTAAGACAGCGCATGATGTCTTTGCTGGTGTTAATGTTGGGAAGGATTTTCAAACCCGTTGATATTCTCAGGTTATTAAGAAAATTGTTCAGCCTTAAGTGTTTTTTTAACGGACGCGCAAGGGCGATAACATCGTTTTTAAAAAAACGCGATGTAATACCCATAATTTCCCAGTTGGCATAATGGAATACAAGGGCCATGAGCCCCCTGTGCATCTTTAACGCCTCGTCTGCGAACTGCCTGTCGTCTATAGAAAATCTCACGTTATATTCCGCTTTTGAAAGATACGGAACAAGGAGAAGTTCAATAAAATTAGTTCCCATATTTTCAAAACATCTTTTCGCAATGCTTTTCTGCCAGGAAGTATCCGAGTCCTTGAACACCCTTTTTATATTGGAGATAGCAACGTGTCGCCTTTTTTTCAGGATATAAAAGGTAATCCTTCCAAAAAAAACACCGATCCATTGTTGGGCGTTTTCCGGTAGTATACGAATGAATTGCTGAAAAAGCTTTATTGTGAGAATAAGAAGGGAGTCTATAAGCACCTGAATCTATTTGGGAGTAATCTTTATTGCTTCATCGATCAGCATTATCGGTATATCGTCCCTGATGGGATACATCAGCCTGCACGCATCACATATAAGGCCATCCTGTGATTCATTGAGACTGATATCGCCCTTGCATTTGGGACAGCAGAGTATATCGAGTAATTCCTTCTTGATAGGCATTTTACTTTCCGGATTTTTCAACGATTTCCGTGTTGTTCTTCGCTATTGCCTGATTAAAAAAATCCCCGAGTGTATTGAGGGAACCTTCTTCCCTGGTATATGTTTCAATCGTCTTGTCTTCTTCAATCTTCTTTATGGCCTTAATACTGAGACCGATTCGTTTATTTCTCTCGTCAATATTGAGAACCATTGACCTTATCTTATCGTCAACCTTAAAGAACTCGGAAGGATGTTTCCCTTTGGCTTCGTCTACCTCCGATATGTGTATAAGCCCTTCTATGCCGTTTTCTATCTCAATAAAAACACCGAAGTCGGTTAAGCTCGTTATATAACCTTCAACAATATCACCTACATGATAACGGCTTGTAATGCCTGCCCATGGGTCTTCATTCAGCTGCTTGATGCTCAGGGAAAATTTCTTCTGCCCTTTGTCGATATTAATAACGAGGGCATCTACCATTGCTCCTTTTTTGTACGCATCGGAAACGGCCTTTTTCCTTCTTGACCATGAAACTTCCGACATGTGAACAAGACCGTCTATCCCGTTTCCAATGCCGACGAACATACCGAAATCAGTAATGTTTTTAACCCTTCCCTTAATTATTGATCCGACAGGATATTCCTGGGCAAGCTCATCCCACGGGTCGGGCAATAATTGCTTCAGTCCCAGAGAGATGCGTTTTTTCTCTTTATCTATCCCAAGAACAACGAGTTCGATCCATTCGCCTTTTTTTACAATTTTGCCCGGATTTTTAATCCTTCTGTCCCAACTCATCTCGCTGATGTGAAGAAGCCCTTCCACGCCCTGCTCGAGTTCAACAAAGACGCCATAGTCAACAATCCCCACAATTTTGCCCTTTACTTTTTCCCCTATCGGGAACCTTTCTTCTACTTTAAGCCATGGGTCGGGCTTGAGTTGTTTTATGCTGACAGATACCTTTTCTTTTTCCGTGTCTGCCTCCAGTACCTTGACCTTTACTTCATCGCCCACCCTTAAGTATTCTTTCGGGTGTGTGATTCTTCCCCATGTTATTTCGTTCAAATAGAGAAAACCATCAACTCCGCCAAGATCAATGAAGGCGCCATAGTCGGTTATGTTTCTTACAAAACCATAAAGGACCTGATCCTTTTTGATGTTCTTCCAGAACTCGCTTTTCTTTTTATCCCTTTCTTCCTCCATAAACATTCTTCTTGAAACAATGACATTCCCTTTTCGCTGGTTTACCTTGATAACCTTGAATCTCAAATGCCTGCCAACGAAGGAAGAGGCATTTTTTACGGGCTTGATATCCACCTGAGAAATGGGGAGGAAAGCATTAACGCCTATATCTACCGAAAAACCGCCTTTTACTTCCGAAACAATATCTCCGTCAACCGGAGTTCCATCTTCGTAGGATTTATTAATTTTTTGCCATGTTCTTATGAAATCGACCCTGTGCTTTGAGAAGAGAAGCAGCCCGAACTCTCTTTCCCTTCCAACGATCATTACCTCAACTTCATCATCTATCTGTACTCTCGGCTCTCCTGACTTGCCGGCAAATTCGTTAATAGAAATTTTGCCTTCAGACTTTAAACCGACGTCTACAATGACTGTTTCACCATTGATGTTGATTACCTTTCCCTTTAGGATGTTACCGTCTTGCGGGCTCTTCATGGAAGTCTCATAGAGCTCCCTCATTTCCTCCTGAGTTTTTTCTTTTTGCACTTCCGTTTCGCCGGTATCTAACATGTAAGCCCCCTAAAGATTTTTAACCCGCCTCTCCACTATATCTAAAATATGATCCGGGGTAGAGGCTCCCCCTGTAATGCCAACCTTATTCACGCCCGAAAACCATTCAGGCATTATGTCTTTTTCGGTCTCGATGTGGTATGTGGTTGGTTGCACTCTTTTTACCACATTATAAAGTTTTCTCGTGTTTGAGCTGTTTTTCCCACCCACGATCAACATTATATCTACTTTTGAGGCCAGCATGGCTGCTTCATCCTGCCGAACCTCAGTGCTTTCACATATTGTATTGTATACCCTTAGCTCTTCGACCCCTTCTATCAAACCCCGGACAATATTAAAAAATGTTTCTTTATCCAGTGTGGTCTGACTTACCACTCCAATCCTTTTTTCCTTAATAGAAGCAGGTTGTTGCAATACAATACCATCATTGTCCAAATAACTCAACACACTTTTCACTTCGGGGTGATTTTTATCCCCCACAATAACCACTTTATACCCATTCTTTTTGAGGAAAATTGCGCGTCGCCTCACCCTTTTTACAAAGGGGCATGTGGTGTCGATTATGGGCATGCCTTTGCTTTTAGCGTACGCCTCTTCCTCTTTTTTTATCCCGTGAGTTCTGAATACAACGATCCCATCGTCAATCTGATAAACATCGTCAACGGGTATTATCCCTTTTTCTTTGAGATCGTCCACCATCTGAGGATTATGTATGATAGGGCCTATCGTATAAATATTCCCCTTATTTTGTTCTGCTTTGCGTAAAACTATGTTTATTGCCCGCTTCACACCGAAACAGAAGCCTAAATGCTTTGCTTTCAATACCTGCATCACCGCTCCAACAGTTGAATATAGTTTATCAGCATGTCTGCCGCGCCTTTTGCGTCTATCCCTGTCGTATCAATAATGACCGCCCCATCTGGTACAACAAGGGGTGCAATGTCTCTTTCCGAGTCGTTCCTGTCTCTTTTCGACATTTCTTCCTTTACGCTGGATATTTCAGAATCCACACCTTTTGCGGACAATTCAAGATATCTTCTTTTTACACGTTCATCGGGATTGGCATCAAGATAGAATTTTATATCTGCATCAGGAAAAACAACGCTCCCGGTATCCCGCCCTTCCATGACGATTCTACCCTTTTCTCCCGTTTCCCTCTGTTTTTTTGTCAGATACATCCTGACCTCTTTCTTCTGCGAGAGGTTTGATGCCAATAGTGATATTTCCGGAGCCCGTATCTCCTCGCTGATATCTATATCGTCGAGAAAAACCCTCGCAGTTTCTCCAAACTCGAACCGTATCGAAAGGTTTTTAAGAAACGTTTCCAATGGGGACTGAGGGTCCTTTTTATCGGGTAATGCACCCGTGTCCCGCTTCCCCGCTTCCCCGCTTCCCCGCTGCTTGAATGCATACGCTATCCCCCTGTACATGGCGCCCGTATCAATATATGCGTAACCGAGAGACCGTGCAAGTATCTTCGCAACAGTACTTTTGCCGGCGCCGCTGGGACCATCGATAGTGATGATTAAGCCTTTCTTCATAGCATTTTCTTCAGCGCTTCCATGAACCTAATATTTTCATCCATCCTGCCTATTGAGACCCTTATATGCTCAGGGAGGTTGTAAGCGCCCATCCACCTTACCAGGATTTTTTCTTCAAAGAGCCTTTTTGTGATTGCTTCAGCCCTCTTACCGATCCGGAAGAGCACATAATTGGCTTCTGTTGGAACAAATTCAACGGATAGATCCTTTAAGGCGCCATAAAGGTATCTTTTCCCTTTCTTATTATTGTTAAGCACCTTCTTCAGGTGTTTTTCATCGTTTAGAGCGGCTTTTGCGCAGATTAATGCTATTGTGTTTACGCTGAACGGTTGTTTTGTCCTCTCGAGATAAGAGGCCAGAGATGTTTCGCAGATGCCGTAGCCTACCCTTAAGCCGGCAAGGGCGTAGGCCTTTGAGAATGTTCTTAGCGTGAGAACCGGAAAATCATTTACATAAGCACAAGAATCAGGAAATCCTTTGCTCTCTGCAAACTCTGCATATGCTTCATCAACCACGACCAGTATATTCGCCGGTATTTCCTTTAAAAAAAGCGTGAGAGCCTTATCTTCGAAAACGGTTCCCGTGGGGTTAAGCGGATTATTTAAAAATATAACACGTGTTTGGTCGTCGATGGCATCCCGGACTATATTGAGGTCAACCTTCATTTTTTGGTTAAGCGGGACCTTGCTTACTTCATATCCATAAATCTTTGATGCTATAGCATAAAAGGCAAAAGAAGGGTCGGAGATAATCACCTTGTTTTTCCCTTTGCTTTTCATTGTTTTAAGCGCCATCTCAATAAGCTCATCGGAGCCGTTTCCAAGTACGATCTGTTCGGGTTTTGCCCCGTACTTTTCGGCAATCGCCGCTTTAAGTTCATATTCACCGCCGGGATAACGTGTAATGTGTCGGGTTGCTTCACGTATACCCGAAAGCACTCCGGGAGATGGCGGGAAAGGATTTTCATTTGAGGCGAGCCTTGCCCATCCGTCGTCAAGGCCATACATGGCGGCCTTAGGGTAGTAAGGAATTTCTTTAATATTTTTGTCGATCATTAATTTCATAAAATCCTGCCGTTTTTTCTACTTTTGTTTCCTTTTAACAACCTCCCGCATAAGATCAAAGGCATTGTTCTGCATCGCTCGAAAGGCGTCGCCGGTCAATCCTGCTCCCAATACAACCTTTCTTGCCTGTTCCTTGCTCACCAAATCGGATGGGCTGTGTGAGTCGGTATTGAAGGTGAGTTTTGCACCGTGTTTTTCCGCCAACCTCGCTACGTGGCCATTGGCGAGAGAATGCCCCTTCCGGCCGCTTATTTCCAGTAGAACACAATTTTCCTTTGCAAGCATTACATCTTCTTCAGTAATAAGCCCCGGGTGGGCAAGGATGTCTGCCCCGCCCTCGACAGCCTCCCTGTTTGTACCTTCCTCCACAGGTTCGGCAATGGTTTCGCCATGGACAACCACGTATAATATGCCGAGCTCCCTTGCAAACCTGATAAGCCCTTTAATGAGACCCTTTGGAACGTGGGTTATTTCCACACCGGGAAGGATGGTTATGCCTTCGTGGTAGTTCCCGTATTTGGTGATCTTGAGGATCGATGTTACAACATTTTCAATGTTTGTGTGATCTGCATGATCCGATATGCCTATAACGCTATAACCTTTTACCTTTGCCCTTCGTGCCAGTTCGGCGGGAAGAAGTTCGCCGTCGCTTAAAAGTGAATGGGCATGTAAATCAATCATCTTTGAACCCCGTTTCTCCGGTTTCTCCGGTTTCTTTAGTTGTAAACCGGAGAAACTTGATTTTCTTACATTTTATACTTGCCGAAATCATCCGGCGAAAGGTTTTCGAGGATATCCTCCCAATCGCCCGCTTCGGTCACAACCTTGTCTCCCTTTGTTGAGAGGTCGACTTTTGCAGATTGCTTTATGACGCTCTCTTCCACAAAGATAGGCGCGTTAGTTCTTAATGCAATTGCTATAGCGTCGCTTGGTCTCGAATCTATAACGAGCCGCTTATCATCCATAACGAGATGGATTAATGCGTAATATGTGTTGTCCTTCAGGTCGTTTATCTCAACCCTTACGACCTTCGCACCCAGGTTATCCAGAATATTTTTCACGAGGTCATGTGTCATGGGCCTCGGCGTATTGATGTTTTCCAACGTAGTAGCAATGCTTGACGCCTCAAGAAGCCCGATCCAGATAGGGAGAACATCCTTATCTTCAAGATCCTTAAGAAGCACTATAGGTGTATTTGTAAAAGGGTCAACAGTAATACCGGCCACCTTCATTTCTTTAAGCATACCGTGCCTCCTTAGGTTTTTCGCCCTTGAGTGAATTGGCGTAGCCCTTTACTATACAAACATCGGTTGTTCTGCCGATCATATCTTCGTTGCCCTTAAAATTTACAATTCTGTTTGTCCTGGTCCTTCCTGTGAGCTCTTCCTCCGAATTTTTGCTGGCGCCATCAACAAGGACCTCAACGGTTCTTCCTTCCATTGACCTGTTTTTTTTCAGGGTTATGGCTTTTTGAATTTCCTGCAAATGTCTCAATCTTTCGAGAGCCAGCCCCTTTGGCACCTCTCCGGGCAGGAGGGATGCGGCGGTGTGCCTTCTCGGAGAATATGCAAACGAGAAAATACCATCAAATTCAATATGTTGTACCAGTTCCATGGTTTTGTCGAATGCCTCTTCGTCTTCTCCCGGGAAGCCGACAATACAGTCCGTTGTAATGGCAATATCATTGGAACGGTTTCTCAATTGAGCTATCTTATCGATATATTCATTGGCGATATATCCTCTGTTCATGAGTTTCAATATTTTGTCCGACCCGGACTGAAAGGGAAGGTGAATCTGCTCGCACAGCTTATCAAGTTTTCCGAAGCAATTAATGAGTTCAATTGAAAGGTCCTTCGGGTGTGATGTGACAAACCGGATCCGCTCAACCCCGTCGATCCTGTTTATTGCTTCAAGAAGCCCGGGGAAAGACATGTCGCGGTTGCCTTTATTGTAAGAGTTTACGTTCTGGCCGATGAGCGTAATCTCCTTTATGCCCTGTCCTGCAAGGTGACTAATCTCATTCAAGATGTCCCTGCTCTCCCTGCTTGCCTCTCTTCCCCTTACATAGGGGACCACGCAATAACTGCAAAAATTGTTACAGCCCTTCATTATGGTAACGAACGCTTTAATGCCGTTATTTCCGTTTTCCGGCATGATGAACATGGAGGGGCAACACCCGTTTTCCGAAAAGTCGAAAAAAAATATTTTCCGGGTTGCCTGTTCAATCGCCTCTGTGATTTTATGTATATTTGAAGGCCCTATGGAGAAATCGATAAAGGGCAACCTCTCTTTGATTCCATTTTTTTCAAGCTGGGCAATACAACCCGTAACGCCGAGGATCGTCCCCTGTCTGTTTTTTAAGCTTCTTAACCGGCCCATATAGCTATAGAATTTTTGTTCGGCCTTTTCTCTCACGCAGCATGTATTCACAATAACCACATCGGCGTCTTTTGTTTCTTCTGCCTGCTCGAAGCCGCCGTTTCGGAGGAAATAGCGCATTTTTTCCGAATCATGTTCGTTCATCTGGCAACCGAATGTTTCAATGTAAAATTTCATTTATTAAGCCCCGGGACTCCTCCCGAAATGTTTTTTAAATATATCAATTGAGTTATTACCCGTTATATCCGGATCAAGCGGTGTAATTGAGACGTAATCTTTTTCAACGGCATAAAAATCCGTACCGGCTATGTCTTCGTGGCTTACGCCGTTGCCGCCAATCCAGTAGTAATTGCAGCCTCTCGGATCCACGCGTTCAATGACCGTATCATTATATATTCTTTTTCCGAGCCTTGTCACCATAAAACCTTTTAACCTGTGCCGCGGAATGTTCGGGATATTGATGTTTAAAAATGTGCGGTCAGGGAAGATAATTCCCCTGGTTTTTTCAATAATTTCAACGATGATTGTGATTGCATCATTAAAAAGATAATCTGTGTGTGCGCTGATAGAGATTGCCATGGAATTGATCCCGAGGAATGCCCCTTCTTTCGCAGCCGCAACGGTGCCCGAATAATTTACATCCTGGCCCATGTTGGGGCCTTTATTAATTCCGGAAATAACAAGATCGGGTTTTTTCTGCCTGAGGAGCACCCTGGCGCCCAGCAACACACAGTCGGCCGGTGTTCCGTTCGTAGAGAAGACTCCTTTACCTGTTTCTTTTATTCTCAGAGGTTTATGGATGGTAATAGCATGTCCGACACAGGTCCTTTCTCTCTCCGGCGCAATTGCGCACACTTCGTGTTGTTGTGAAAGATGGTCTTTAAGCGAAATAAGACCTTCAGAATCGATACCATCATCGTTGGTTAACAGGATTAGCAAAAGACACCCAAAAACAGAATCGGGGCGACGGGATTTGAACCTGCGGCCTCCTGCACCCCAAGCAGGTGCGCTAAACCATGCTGCGCTACGCCCCGATATGGTGAATTTTACAGAAAAATTGCGGGAAAGTCCATACTTTTCAAATATGAAGCCGGGAAGACCTTTATTTGCAAACATAAATTTCAAATATGTTCGGTCAGGATTATACTATATTGCATCAACATCATATGAAAAATAGATTTTTTTGTTTTGTGGTGTTATAAAAAGCTATGGCCATAAGGGTAGTATTTTTCGACTGTGACGGAACGCTGACAAAAGCAAGGAGCAGTTGGGAGTATATCCACAGAAGGCTTAACATCTGGGACAACCATGCCGACGAATACCAGATGCTTTTCCGTGAAGGAAAAATAAGCTACGGTGAGTTTTGCAGGAGGGATGCGGCTTTGTGGAAGGGGCTCAGCTTTGCCGATGTGATGGAAATCATAAAGGAAATACCCTATCAGGAAGGCGCCGGAGAGACGGTGGCGGCCCTGAGAGACATGGGTATTTTCACGGTTATTCTCTCTACCGGACTTTCTTTTCTTGTAAACAAAGTCAGAGACGATCTTGGCGTTCACATGTCTCTGTCAAACGATTTACTTGTAAAGGATGGCGTGCTTACAGGGGAAACCACGATCAACGTCCGGTATAATAAAAAGGGCTACTGGGTCAATAAGGTTTTAAAAGAAAGAGGGATAGACAGGTCTTCTTCCTGCGCTATTGGAGACGGCGAGGGCGACAGGGATATGTTCGACGCGGTGGATATGTCCATAATGTACTGTCCCGACAACAGCGCCACGTATTCTCCGGCTTATACAATTCGCAGCGAACCGCTTACAAAGGTGGTCGAAATTATCAGGGGTTGCTCAAGTGATTGTGCGAGGTAAATTTTTCGGCGTTTTTTTTGTCATTCTTGCATTAATTTCAATGGTCGGCTGTGCCCCGAAAAAGGTCAAGACATACGAGTCTATATCGGACATTCGGAATGAGGTTGTTCAGTCGGCCGTTAACGTGCTCGGAAGGCCTTACAGGAACGGCGCCAAGGGGCCCGATTTTTTTGATTGCAGCGGCCTTGTCAGTTATGCCTACAAACGGTCAAGCGTTAATGTTCCTGTGTCGACGGGCGGACTTCTTAAGGCGGGCTACGAGATCCGGAGAAGCGAAGTGCTTCCCGGCGACCTGGTCTTCTTCAAAATAAAAAAAGACCTCCATGTCGGCATCATGCTAAATCAAAAAGAGTTTATAAACGCATCCAAGTCAAGGGGTGTTGCAGTAGATGATGTTGACGCAAATTATTGGAGGAAATCGCTGGTCGGATACAGGAGCATATTGTATTAGATTCCTGCGCATTTATTCGGGGTTTTTAGCGTTTGCAATCCGGCGCCTGGTTATTGGAATTTATTTGGAATTTGCATTTACAAAATGTATCAGCCCTTCAGGTATTCCCAAAGGGTCACTGTTTTATAGCGTTTTTCCTTCAGGTATGAGAGTATTTTCTTGAATTCTTTTTTGTATATATAGCCGGGTACCTGCGCCACACGTTTTCCGGATGGTTCAAGCAAAGTTATGGTTGGGTAACCTCTTATAGCATAAAGCGATGCGAGATCTTTCATTTTTTCAACATCAATTCTCATATAAACAACATCTTTCTTTAAAACAGGGTTTATTTCTTTATCGTTCAGGACATCGCGGTCCATGGCATCACAATACCCACAGTACCGGCTGTAAAAATAAATAAGGGCCGGCTTGTCCTCTTTTTTTGCTCTTTTCAGTCCGTCCGTATATTCATCTGCCATGAGCTGCACACACACGAGGGCCAGAAGAGCGGGGACAAGGGCAATTATTTTAGATAATTTCATAATGTGACATAATATCAAAACAAGCGGGGCCAATCAACACATTAGTTTGCGGCGGACAGGAAAAAAACAGTTGAATTTTGCTCATACATGTATTAATATTGGATTTTAACCTTTCAAGAGCATTTTAGTTTTCCACATATGTTGAAAAAATGTTGAAAAATTGACCGTAAGATGTTTGACATTCTATCCCAGATAAAATTAAAGATAGCTGGTATAATTAATGAGGACAGCTATAAAACGTGGATTGAGCCACTACAGTTCATCGACTATAAAGATGGAAAATGTTGTGTATCCGTTCCGAATACATTTTTTCGTGACTGGGTTGTAGAAAACTTTGAACCTATTCTCGTTGCCCTTTTGAAAGACATTGCAAAAGAAAATGTAAAGATGGAATATGTCCTCAAAAAAGAAGAAAAAGCTGAAGAAAAAAGGGTTGTTGCCGTAAAAAAGACAGCACCGTACAACAATTTTAATTCAAAGTACACATTTGAGAGCTTTGTTGTCGGTGCAAGCAATCAGTTTGCAAACGCTGCGTGCCTTGCGGTCGCAACAAACCCGGGGAAGACATACAACCCTCTTTTTATTTACGGCGGCGTCGGTCTCGGGAAAACACACCTGTTGAATGCCATAGGAAACTTTCTTGTCCGGCATGGAGGAATTAACTCTGATCGTATATGTTATATCACGGCAGAGGTTTTTACTAATGAGCTTATTAATTCCTTGCGATATGAAAAAATGGATGAATTTAGAAACAGGTTCAGAAAAATGGATATGCTCCTTGTTGATGATATTCAGTTTATTGCAGGAAAAGAAAGAACCCAGGCAGAGTTTTTTCATACTTTCAATACGCTTTACGATAATATGAAACAGGTTGTTGTTACGAGCGATAAATTTCCAAAAGATATTGAACACTTTGAAGAAAGGCTGCGTTCAAGGTTTGAGTGGGGTCTTATTGCCGATATTCAATCGCCGGACCTTGAAACAAAGGTTGCAATACTGAATAAAAAAGCAGAGCTTGAAAATATCGATCTTCCCAACGACGTAGCATTTTTTGTTGCCTCAAATGTTGATGACAGCGTGAGGTCCCTCGAAGGTTCACTAATAAGAATCGGGGCATTTGCATCATTAAATAATGTTCCCATCACTATTAGCCTCGCTAAAGAAATTATGGGGCACATCATTAAAGAAAAAAAGAAAGATATTACTGTAGATACGATATTAAAAGAGATTTCATCATACTTTTCCGTCAAAATATCGGACATAAAATCTGAAAAACGGGTAAGGTCCATAATGGTACCCCGCCAAATTGCAATATATCTCTCAAGAAAATTAACAGATGCTTCCCTTGTAAGTATAGGGGAAAAGTTTGGAGGAAAAGATCATGCGACAATAATCCATTCAGTAAAGAGGGTAGAGGAAGAAATGAAAATTAAAAAAGACTTTAAAGAAATTGTTGAAAAGATAGAATTGAAGGTCAAGTCTACATGATTTCACATCCTGTAAACAATTTCAATCTTGCCGTTCTCAAATTTTTCATTTTATTATTCAACCGTTATCTTCTTTTGAACATTTCAACACAATATATTACTAATACGGGAGGTTTATTATGAATATAATAATAAATAAAAACATATTTCTTGCACCGATCACAAAATTAGTCGGCATAACGGAAAAACGATCGCTTATGCCGATACTTTCAAACCTCCTTATAGAATTCAGTCCGACCGGGATCAGGTTTTATTCTACTGACCTTGAAATAAGTGCAATAGGGTATATTGACCACAAAACGGACTTTGAAAAGAAAATTATTATACATGGTAAAAAACTCCAGGAAATATTAAGAGAAATGGAGAATGACGACATAAGCCTTGAAATTACAGACAATATTCTCCTTATAAAACAAAAACATTCTGAATTTGTATTAAGCTTACAGGATCCGGAGGAATTTCCTGAAGTAAGAGAAATCTCCGGACACGAGGAAATTTTTATAAACGGTAAAGCCTTACTTGAAATGATAAATAAAGTTGACTTTGCCGTATCTTTGGATGAAACGCGATATGTATTGACCGGCATGTATATGAAGGGACTGGAAGGGGACATTGTAGTCGTGGGAACAGACGGCTTCAGGATGTCGTTATACCGGAAAGATATAGCCGGACTAAAAGGGTTTAAGGGGATAATTATTCCAAGGAGATCAATTGCAGAGATTGAAAGAATTATTGATGAAGACGAAGAGGTAAGAATATGTATCAGCGAGAAACATATACAATTCAGTACAAAAAACGTCACGTTGATTTCAAGGATAATTGAAGGGAGTTTTCCTGATTTTGACAATGTTATTCCTGAGAGCAATGTGAATGTTGTAAAGATAGATAAAGAGGCTATCTTTAAAGGATTAAAAAAGGTTTCAGCAATTATAGGGAGATCGGAACCGGTAAAAATTACTCTGTGCGATAATACGATGGATATTGAAGCCGAATCAGAGATAGGGCGCGCAAAAGAGGTAATAGAAGTGGATTATTCCGGCGAGAAAATAAATATGAATTTTAATGTGAGATTTGTTATAGATGTGGTTTCGCATATAGACGGAACGAATATTATTATAAAGGCTCCTTCGGCATACGGAGCTGTTCTCTTTGAAGGCGAAGAGGGAAAAAATTACAAAAATATCATTATGCCCATAAGGATATAGGATGAGAGAATACGGAGCAGAAAACATAAAGATACTGGACGGTCTCGATGCGGTAAGGAAGGTTCCGTCAATGTATATAGGAAATACCGGAATAGAAGGTCTCCACCATCTTGTGTATGAGCTTGTAGATAACAGCATTGACGAGGCGCTGGAAGGATATTGCAACAGGATTACCATTACAATACATAGAGATAACAGCGTAACATGCGAGGATGACGGGAGGGGTATCCCGGTAGCATTACATGCAGGCGAAAATATGTCGGCGCTGGAGGTTGTATTAACAAAACTTCATGCAGGCGGAAAGTTCGATAAAGACACATATAAATATTCTGCGGGCTTGCACGGAGTGGGCTTATCTGTAGTGAACGCACTGTCTGAATATCTGGAAGTAGAGATAAGAAGGGACGGCAAGGTCTACTTTCAGAGATACGCATGCGGCAGCAGGCTGATGGACTTGAAGATTATCGGAGATACCGATAAAACCGGTACAAAGGTAAAGTTTAAGCCCGACAAACAGATATTTGAAACAATAGAATTCAGCAACGATGTCCTTACGCACAGAATGAGAGAAATATCATTTCTTAATAACGGCATACATATCGTTCTGATAGACGAGAGAAAAGGGAAAAGACAGGAATTTAGACATGAAGGCGGCGTAAAGTCTTTTGTAAAATACCTTAACAATAATAAAAGTGTACTTTTTGAAGACCCTATTTATATTTCAAGCACCAAACAAACCGTCGACTTTCTGGAAGTGGCTATTCAGTATAACGACGGATATAACGAAAATATTAACAGTTTTGTAAACAACGTTAATACACAGGAAGGCGGATCGCACGTAGCAGGCTTCAGAAGCGCACTTACAAGAAGCATCAATAACTTTATACAGTCCAATTCAACTCAGAAAAATAAGGAAAGCGTTTCCGGAGATGATATAAAAGAAGGCTTGGTGGCGGTTATAAGCATAAAGATACAAAACCCCCAGTTTGAAGGGCAGACAAAGACAAAACTCGGGAACAGTGAAATTAAGGGCTTTGTCGAGTCCATTATGAATGAGAAACTTGCCGAGTATTTTGAATTGAATCAAAACGTTGCAAAGATTATTATCAACAAGGCGTATGAGACAAAAAAGGCAAGGGAAGCGGCAAAAAAGGCAAAGGAACTGGTAAAAAACAAAAGTCTCATAGAAAGCGGAATACTGCCCGGAAAACTCGCCGACTGTCAGGAGAGCAATCCCGATGTGTGTGAGCTCTTCATTGTAGAGGGAGATTCAGCAGGAGGCTCTGCAAAACAGGGAAGGGACCGTAAAGTCCAGGCAATTTTGCCGTTGAAAGGAAAGATACTGAATGTAGAAAAATCAAATCAGGAAAAGGTGCTCGCAAACAACGAAATACGATCGGTATACCTGGCAATCGGGATAAATTCGGACAACATTGAGAGACTCAGATACAAAAAGATCATTATAATGACAGATGCGGACGTTGATGGTTCACACATCAGGACGCTTCTCCTCACCTTGTTCTACAGGAAGATACCCGAAATAATAATGAACGGTTATCTTTATATAGCACAGCCCCCGCTCTATAAAACCAAGCAGGGAAGCAAGGAAACCTACATAAAAGATGAAGATGAATTTGAAAGCTTTGTTACCAGAAGAGGCGTGGAGAAAGTGGAATGCCGTGTGGGCGGCAGGGAGGTCGACAAAGACCTGTTAAAAGAACATATAGAAGGGATGAGGAAGATCGAACGGTTCCTGAAAGACATGGCAAGGTCCGGCATTGACAGAACGATCATGCTCGGACTGTTCAGGTCGAACATATGGAGAAGGGAAGACTTTGAAGAACAAGGGAAATTAGATGCATTTGAAGCCCAAATAAACAAAACCGGCTATGCGGTGCAAATGGAAAGGGACAGGGAACACAATCTTTACAAACTGTATATAAAACGGGCAAACAACGGAGAAACCGCCACCGAGATAGACTACGAGGTGTGCAGCCAGGAAGACTATACGGACAGGCTTAAAGATTATAATAAGGTAAAAGAATTCTATGAAGAAGAGATTGTAATCACCGACGGCGGTTCAAAGGCAGAAACAAAGGACGTAGAGGGCTTTGTTAAGTACATTAATGAGCGCGGAAAAGATGGGATCGGCATACAGAGATACAAGGGTCTGGGTGAAATGAACCCGGAACAATTATGGGAAACGACCATGAACCCGGAAAAAAGAAGTTTACTCAAGGTCTCAATAGAAGATGCTATCGCGGCCGATCAAATGTTTACCGTATTAATGGGCAGCAACATAGAAACCAGAAGGACTTTCATTGAAGAAAATGCCATGAATGTCAGAAACCTCGATATATGATACTTGTAGGCATAACCGGCATCATAGGGAGCGGAAAGACCACCGTATCAAGCATGTTGAAAAATGAAGGCCTTGAGGTGATCGACCTTGACAGGATAGCCAAGGATGTACTTTCCCTGAAAGAAGTGAGAGACGAAATAGAAAACGTTTTTGGCGCAGAATATGTTTCCGGAGGATATGTAAACGTCGGAAAAATGAGGAGCGCCGCGTTTAAAGACAGCAGTTCATTAAAAAAACTCGAACAGATAACACACCCTAAAATAGTGGAAGCACTGTTCGGAAATGTAGAGCAGATTAAAAAAAGTGGAGCAAAATCAGTCATAATAGACGGACCCCTCCTTTTCGAGACAGGGTTGTATAAGAGGCTGGACAAAATCGTTGTCGTATCTACGAATTTGGAAATGCTGCCCGGGAGACTAAACAACAGGGGGATGGACGAAGAAGATGTTAAAAGAAGGATGGTCTTCCAGATGCCCCTGGAAGAGAAAGAAAGGATGGCAAACCACGTTGTGCATAACAACGGGACAATTGAGGACACTAAAAAAGAAATAGCAATCCTATTGAAAAAGATAAAGGAATGGGAGGTAGAACTACATGCATCTTAATGATTTAAAGAGAACCAGGATCGGGGGCCTTACGCAGATTGCAAAGGAACTGAATGTGGAAAACGCATCGGGCCTGAGGAAACAGGAGTTGATATTCGCTATATTGCAGGCAATGGTTGACAAAAATGAGTCTGTATATGGCGAAGGCGTTCTGGAAATACTCCCGGAGGGGTTTGGATTTTTACGGTCTACCGACTCAAATTATCTGCCCGGACCTGACGACATATACATTTCCCCATCACAGATAAAAAGATTCGGCCAGAGAACCGGAGATACCATATCAGGTCAAATCAGGCCGCCTAAAGACAACGAGAAGTACTTTGCGCTTCTAAAGGTTGAAACAATAAACTTCGATGACCCGGTCGTTGCAAAGGATAAGATAATTTTTGATAACCTTACGCCTATATATCCCAACGAAAGGATAGTGCTCGAAACAAACAATACCAACATGTCGACAAGGGTCATGGACCTCTTTACGCCTATCGGCAAGGGACAGAGGGGACTCATTGTGGCGCCCCCGAGAACAGGCAAGACCATGCTCTTACAGCACATAGCAAACAGCATAACAAAAAATCACAAAGAGATAATTTTAATCGTTTTGCTTATTGATGAGAGACCCGAGGAAGTTACCGATATGATGAGGTCTGTAGAGGGCGAAGTAATAAGCTCAACATTTGACGAACCCGCAACAAGACACGTTCAGGTTGCGGAAATTGTCATAGAAAAGGCAAAAAGGCTTGTAGAGCACAAAAGGGACGTGGTAATCCTTCTGGACAGCATTACAAGGCTTGCAAGGGCATACAATACGGTGGTTCCTTCGAGCGGAAAGATTCTTTCAGGCGGCATCGATGCATCGGCCATGCAGAAACCGAGAAGATTTTTCGGCGCCGCAAAAAATATCGAGGAGGGCGGCAGCCTTACCATCGTTGCTACTGCATTGATAGATACGGGAAGCAGAATGGATGAGGTTATTTTTGAAGAGTTTAAGGGAACGGGCAATATGGAGATATATTTAGACAGAAAACTCGCAGAGAAAAGGGTGTTCCCCGCCATCGATATCAACAAATCAGGGACAAGAAAAGAGGAATTGTTGATAGAAAATGGCGACCTGTCAAGAATATGGCTTTTGAGAAAGGTATTACAACCTATGAATCAGGTTGACGCCATGGAGTTTTTGATCGAAAAACTGGCGGACTCCGATTCAAATAAAGATTTTATTTATTCTATGAGCAAAGGAGTGTAACATGAAAAAAGGCATACATCCAAACCTGAAAAAAGCAACGGTTAAATGCGCCTGCGGCAACACTTTTGAGACCCTGTCTGTAAGAGAAAAGATAAACGTTGAAATATGCGCAAAATGCCACCCGGTCTTTACCGGTAAGGAAAAACGGCTTGACTCTACGGGCCAGGTGGAAAAATACGAAAAGAGGTACGGGAAAAAGACCGCCTGATGTTTGAGAAGTTAGACGAGATCGAAAAAAGATACAACGAGATCGAAGCCGAGATGGCAAAACCCGGGGTTATTGCCAATATGGAGGTCTATAAAAAACTCGCAAAGGAATATACGGACTCGAAAGAGCTTGTAGTGCCGTTCAGAGAATGGAAAAAGGCAAAAAGCGAGGAAGTAAAGATCCTTGAAATGCTCAAGTCGGAGACACAGGAAGAAATGAAGACCCTCATAAAAGAAGAGGCCAAACAGTTATCGAAAAAGATAGAGGGGCTCGAAAACTTCTTGCGAGATAGGCTTTTGAGTAAGCACGAGAAGAAAGTGCAAAACATGTTTCTCGAGATAAGAGCCGGCACCGGCGGAGAAGAGGCAGCGCTTTTTGCCAGGGATCTTTTTACGGCATACACGAAATATGCTGAAAAAATGAAATGGAAGACAGAATTAATGGCTGCAAGCATATCGGACCTTGGAGGATTCAAAGAGGTCGTCATGGCCATAGAAGCCAAGGAAGCATATGGTCAGTTAAGATATGAAAGCGGCGTTCACAGGGTTCAAAGAGTCCCCGTAACGGAAGCCCAGGGAAGGATCCACACATCGGCGGTGACCGTAGCTGTTCTGCCCGAGCCTGAGGAGGCGGAATTAAACATCGGCGCCGAGGATTTGAGGATTGATGTGTTCAGGTCAAGCGGACCGGGAGGGCAGCACGTAAACACCACAGACTCTGCAGTCAGGATAACCCACATACCGACAGGTCTTGTGGTAACATGCCAGGATGAAAAGTCGCAGCACAAGAATAAGGCAAAGGCAATCAGGGTTTTAAGGGCGCGCCTTAAAGAAAAATTAGAAGCAGAGAAGGAACAGGAAATCTCTGAAGAAAGAAAAAAACAGGTTGGCAGCGGTGACAGGAGCGAGAGGATCAGAACATATAATTTTCCCCAGGGAAGAGTCACAGACCACAGGATTGGCTTGACACTCTACAAACTGCAAAGTGTTTTAGATGGAAACATTGAAGACATCGTAAGCCCGCTCGTTGCTTACTTCCAGTCGGAGTCTTTAAAAGCAGGGTAATTTTCGTTGCGAATCAGGGACATTGTTTATAGAAGAAAGGATATTTCAAGGCTTGATCTTGTCAATATCGTTGCATTTGCGCTTACGATGAGCAAAGAAGAGCTGTTTACCGGTGCGGAGAAAGAAATAAGCGAAGGAGATGTCCGAAGAATAGAAGAACTCGTAAAGACAAGGCAGGAAGGAGCCCCTCTTGCCTATATATTGAACGAAAAGGAATTTTTTTCTGAGACGTTTTTTGTGGACGGAAGGGTCCTTATACCAAGACCGGAAACAGAAACGCTCGTAGAAGAGGCCCTGAAGATAATCAATCTGAAAAGAGGCCCCCTTCTTCTGCTGGATATGGGCACAGGACCCGGCACCATCGGTTTAACCGTTGCAAAAAACACCACGCGCTATATAATTTGTATGGATATTTCCCCGGGTGCACTAACTGTTGCAAAAAAGAATGCACTGCTCCTTGATGTGCCGGACAGAGCCGGTTTTGTTTGCTCAGACCTTTTCGGCGCTATTAAGGAAGGCGTAAGGTTTGATATGATTCTTGCCAACCTCCCCTATGTTTCTTCAGAAGAATGGAATACACTAATGCGGGACGTGCGGGACTACGAACCCGAAATTGCACTTAACGGCGGGGAGGAAGGGTTTGAAATTTATGAAAGATTTATCGGGATGCTCCCGTATTATCTTAAGAGAACCGGCCACGTTCTCTGTGAGATCGGCAATGCAACACAGGCGGCAACCATAAAAAAAGCTTTAGGATGTTCAGGTTTTAATGTGGAAACAAAATTAGATCTGAGCGGAAAGGAAAGGGTGATCATCGGTTCATGGATAAATTTGTCATAGAAGGCGGAGAGAGGCTCCAGGGCGCCGTAAAGATAAGCGGGTCGAAAAATGCCGTTCTACCGCTCCTTGCCGCAACGATTCTTCAAAAAGGCGAGTACAGAATCGGCAATGTTCCACGACTAAGGGATGTTCACACCATGATGAAACTCATCACCCTGTTGGGAGGAACCACCGAATGGGTTGACAACCATTTGCTGAAGGTGGATACGGGAAACCTGACAAACCATATAGCCCCCTACGAAATTGTAAAAGAGATGAGGGCGTCCGTTCTGGTGCTCGGCTCCCTTATAGGCGGCTTACGCAGGGCAACCGTATCTTATCCCGGCGGTTGTGCCATAGGGGAAAGGCCCATAGATTTACACTTAAAGGGACTCTCGGCGTTGGGTTGTGATGTAAGGCTGAGAGAAGGATACGTGGATGTGACGGCAAAAAAGCTTAAAGGCGCACGGATTCACTTTGACAAGACCACTGTTGGCGGAACCGAGAACATATTAATGGCAGCCGTTATGGCAAAAGGGGAAACCATCATCGAAAATGCTGCCTGTGAACCCGAAGTTGTTGACCTGGCGCATATGTTGAAAAAGATGGGCGCAAGAATCGGAGGGGAAGGAACCGAGATAATTAAAATTAAGGGTGTGGACCGGTTAACGCCGTGCAACTACGATGTTATACCAGACAGAATTGAGGCAGGCACTTTTCTTGTGGCCTGCGGCATTACGAGAGGAAATATAGAGATTAACGGATGTGTCCCCGCACATATACAGCCGATCATCGAGAAGCTGAGAGAAACAGGAATGGACATAATCGAAAACGGGGGTACGGTAAAGGCGTCTATGTCTAAAAAAAGGCCGAGCGCAGTGGACATACGGACAGCCCCCTACCCGGGTTTTCCTACGGATATGCAGGCACAGATAATGGCCCTTATGAGCACGGCAAAGGGCGCAAGCGCCATCACCGAGACGATCTTCGAGAACAGGATGATGCACGCCGCAGAATTGAGAAGAATGGGGGCGGACATAAGGGTGATCGGCAATACCGCTATTGTGAAGGGCATTAAAATGCTTGCCGGCGCAAGGGTCATGGCCACGGACTTGCGGGCAAGCGCATCCCTCATTCTGGCAGGACTTACCGCATACGGCACTACGGAGATTTCAAGGATATATCATATAGACAGGGGTTATGAATCGATAGAGGAAAAGCTGAAGGGACTCGGTGCAAAAATCGAGAGGAGGAAGGATGAAAATCTGGGATCTTGAAAGAGAATATGACAAGTTTCTTGCCTCTGTTGTGGAAGAAAGAGAAAAAAAGAAGCAAAATACCCGGGCTGCCGTTGAGAAGATAAAAAATGAAATAATAACAAAAGGAGAAAAGGCCCTTGTTGAATTTTCGAGAAAATGGGATGGATGGAGAGAGGCTTACCCGTTAAAGGTAGCGGAAGAGGAGCTGAAAGAAAGCGCATCTAAGGTTAAAAAGAAAGACACGGATGTTCTCCGCGGTATGATAAGAAATGTTGTGTCCTATCATAAGTCCCAGGGCGGGCGGGCAAGGACTTACCGGAGGAAGGGGCTTGCGGTAAAAGAAACCTTTGTGCCGGTGGAGAGTGCGCTTGTTTATGTACCGGGCGGAAAGGCGGCATACCCCTCTTCTCTGATTATGGGTGTTGTCCCTGCGCAGATTGCAGGAGTGAAAAGGATATTTGTGACCACGCCGACGGCAAATGGCGTGTTGAACCCCTATGTGTCGGCCGCCTGCATGCTGTTAGGCGCGAAGGATGTTTACCGGATAGGCGGGGCGCAGGCCATTTACGCCTTTGCTTACGGTGTCGGGAGCATACCGAAGGCGGACATGATTGTCGGTCCGGGGAACGCCTATGTTGATGAGGCAAAAAGGGACGTTTACGGCACTGTGGGCATTGACATGCTTGCGGGCCCCACAGAGCTCATTGTGCTTTGTACATACGCATTTTCACCTGACGTGGCGGCATGGGATATGTTTTCCCAGGGCGAGCACGACGAAATGGCTACTGTGGGTTTGTTTTCGCCTTCCAGGGAACATATCTATGATGTAATGAAGAGCATGGAACGGCTTATGGCTATAAACGAAAGGAAGGATATTATAGAGAAGGCGCTTAAGGCAAACAGCTTCCTCGTGCATTATAAGGACATAAACAGGGCCGTTGATGCGATAAACAGGATTGCCCCTGAACACATGGAACTCATCGGCGACGAGAGTATATCGGAGAAGATTTTGTATCCCGGAATTATCTATGCAGGCCCCCATACACCCGTTGCAATGGGCGACTACTATATAGGCACAAATCATGTTCTGCCGACCGGCGGAGCCGGAAGATTTACGGCAGGATTATCCGTTGACAGGTTTACAAAGAGAAAGGTTCTTGTTACAATAGATAAGCATTTTTTAAACGCGTACGGGGATAAAGCCGTGAGACTGGCCCGGATTGAAGGTCTTTTTGCACACGGCGAATCTATAAAAGCAAGAAAGGGGTTATAAATATGAGGTTAAAAATCGGATTGCCCAAAGGGAGCTTGCAGGAAACTACATTCAAGCTATTCAAAAACGCCGGCTATACCATAAAGCTCCTTGAAAGATCCTACGTGCCCGTAATAGACGACCCCGAACTGGAAGGATTGGTTATACGCGCACAAGAGATGGCAAGGTATGTTGAGGATGGGATTCTCGATATGGGAATCACAGGCTATGACTGGGTACTCGAACAGGATGCAAAAGTTGTTGAGCTTGTAAGGTTGCGATATGGAAAGGTGGGCTTCAGAGGGGTTAAATGGGTCGTTGCGGTCCCTGCAGATTCTCCGGTAAAAACCGTTGAAGACCTGAGGGGCAAAAAGATTGCAACAGAGCTTGTAGGGTTTACAAAGAGATACCTGAAAAAGAGAGGCATTGACGCGTCCGTTGAATTTTCGTGGGGTGCAACAGAGGTAAAACCCCCTCTTTTAGCTGATGCCATTGTTGAGGTCACGGAAACCGGTGCGTCCCTGAGAGCAAACAATCTGAGAATAATCGAGACAATCCTTGAATCGGAAACGGTGTTGATAGCCAACAGAAACGCATGGAAAGACGAATGGAAGAAGAGAAAAATGGAGAACATCACCATATTGCTCAGGGGGGCGCTCCTTGCAGAGGAGAAGGTTGGCCTCAAGATGAATGTACCCAGGGTCAAACTTGAAAAGGTGATAAAAATTCTCCCTTCCCTCCAGACGCCAACGGTATCAAGTCTTTCTGACAACAACTGGGTGGCGCTTGAAGTAATTATGGATGAGAAAACCGTAAGAGATATCATACCTGATCTAAAAAGAGCAGGCGCACAGGGGATCGTGGAATATCCGCTGAATAAGGTAATACCTTAAAGGCAGTTATGGGTTATGAGTTGAGGGTAAAAGGCATAAAACCGGCAAAAAGCGAGGTGTTTTCAATAAAGGGGGAAACATGAAAAGAGAGGCTTCTGCAGAAAGGAAAACAAAAGAAACGGCTATAAAGGTGAAATGGGTTATTGATGGGGAAGGCATTTATGAAATATCGACAGGTATCCCATTTTTCGACCACATGCTCCATTTGTTTGCAAAGCACGGGTTTTTCGATCTTTCTCTGGACGCAAAGGGTGACACGGATGTAGATTACCACCATACGGTCGAGGATATAGGCATTACCATGGGCAAGGCATTGAGGGAGGCGCTCGCAAACCTTGAGGGCATTAAGCGTTATGGTTCTGCCATAATTCCCATGGATGAATCGCTCTGTGTTTTTGCCGTAGATGTGGGCGGAAGGCCGAACCTTGTATGGAAGGCCGACCTGCTTGGGAAAATAGGTGTTTTTGACACCGAAGTTGTAAAAGAGTTCTTCAAGGGCTTTGTAAATGAGGCGAAAATAACGCTCCACATCAATCTGCTCTACGGTGAAAACATGCACCACAAGGTTGAAGCCATTTTTAAGGCCTTTGGAAGGGCATTAAACGAGGCCGTTACAAAAGATGAGAAAGTGAAGGGAACAATGTCAACAAAAGGAATGCTTTAATATCGGGGACATCGGCCAATAATCGGTAAACAAAGGAGCGGGGCAAACGACTTGTATAAAAAACGGAAGATAAACAAGAATAACATGCTGCCGGTGCGGACGTGATAGCGATTGTTGACTATGGAATGGGAAACCTGAGAAGTGTTGCCAACGCTTTCAGAAAGTTGGGCGGTGATGTTGCGATCACAAGCGACAGGAACACAATTAAAGATTCACAGGCTATTGTGCTACCGGGCGTAGGCGCCTTCGGAAAATGCATCGAGAACCTGAGGAAACTCGAACTCTTTGATTTGATAAAAGACTTGATAATGAATGACAAACGTTTTCTCGGCATATGCCTGGGAATGCAGGTGTTGTTCGAGTCGAGCGAGGAAGCCCCGGGCATTGAAGGCATGGGGTTTATTAAAGGGGATGTGCCGAGGTTTAAGGGCAACATCAAGGTGCCGCACATGGGGTGGAACAGCATAGAGATTCAGAAAGGGAATCAAATTTTCAACGGAATCAACAATGGGGAATTTTTTTATTTTGTTCACTCATATTACTGCAGACCCTCGGAAAATGTCACCGCAACAAAGACGCCTTACGGTAACGACTTTGCCTCTTCGGTTCAAAAAGGCAATCTCTTTGCCTGTCAGTTTCACCCGGAAAAAAGCCAGAAAGCAGGCCTCCGGTTACTTCAAAACTTTATTGAAATGTGCGAATAAGGATTTTTTAAGGATATTGTTTGATCAAGATATACGTTGATGCAGATTCCTGCCCGGTGAAGAATGAAGTGCTTAGGGTGGCCGGACGTTACAGGCTGAAAGTCTGTTTTGTCTCCAACCTGAAGGTGCGTGTTCCGCAAGACGAATTGATTGAGACGGTAGTTGTTAATGACGGCCTTGACGCTGCAGACGATTGGATTGTTGAACACATTGGCGATGAAGATATCGTGGTATCGGCTGATGTTCCTCTTGCTTCACGGTGCCTGAAAAAAGGTGCTCGAGTGCTGGACCACAAAGGGCGTATTTTCACCGAGGATTCCATCGGGGAAGCCCTTGCCAACAGAGACCTGATGACGTATCTCCGCGACTTGGGGAATATAACGGGCGGGCCGCCTCCCCGTAAAAAACGGGATCATTCTCGATTTCTGCAGCGACTCGATGACCTGATCCAGCTGGTTCTCAGAGAAAAGAAGTAACGATACGGCAAGATACGCCTTGCTTCACCCTCGAATTTCAAGCCTGAATGTTTCTACAAGAGCCTTAATTATGCTACACAGTGCCAAGAGCTCCCCATCTACTACTTTTCCGGCGAATCCATTATGATCCTTGCGTCGACTGCATACAAATTCAAGGCCTTTGCATAGCTCCAACTTCTCGTCTTTTTGTGTCTTCACAATCATTTTTTGTTGTTTTTCTGTTATATCGTTTAGCTGATTGAGCCTCAGTTATTCGTTTTCCTCCACCTCTTTCTATCCTTTGAGGGGTTCTTTGCTGTTTCTCCCCCTTATTCTATAATTGCCGCTGCCTTTTTCAGGTTGAACGCCATCGCATTGAGGAGAAACTCCATATTCCCCTTCTTGAGTTCCTTATACCTTATTCGGAAGAACTGATAACCGTTCCTATGCTCTGCTCGACCTTATACCTTACCGAGCTTATCAGCCTGTTGATAATGCGCTGTGCGGTTGTGAGCGGCCTGTTCCCGGCAGCCTTGTGCACGAGATGCCGTCTTTGAGCTTTTTGTCTGCAAGCAGGTTCCTGTTCTTTTCGCTCGCGTATCCCTT